>OGTJ01000063.1_pt1 | contig 76516 bp, 46 predicted proteins | sample 1574611 | NCBI WGS metagenome assembly OGTJ01 (sample SAMN03295858, study PRJEB24534) | human gut metagenome | isolation source: fecal sample 1 from infant 9 | host: Homo sapiens | place: USA: Pittsburgh, PA | collected 2014-07
AGAATCCATGGCTCAAACCCACTGTTTTCAGCAGAAGAGAAGGTATTCATCAGCGGAACTCTTCAATTGGTGTTGGAAGAAGAGATAAAGAAGTAACTGGAAGAAGATCCGTTGTGCAAACTGTTTCGGGTTTAAAAAGTGTTAGAGCAACGATGAGTGCCATACAACAGTTGATTACTTCTCCAGTTCCACCACCAGTTCCACCGGTTTCATTAACTCAGTCACTTGCTCAATCCCTGCTTGTTGTTCAATCCCTACCTGTCGTCCCACTCCACCCTATTGTCCAGCCCCTGCCTATTGTCCAGCCCCTGCCTATTGTCCAGCCCCTGCCTATTGTCCAGCCCCTGTCAAACACACTGATTCCTGATATCCCCGTCAATCATTCCAAGCCAGTTTCGAAGTTGAAGACTTGGTTCAGACGGAAGGTCCTGAAGATGAAAAGAACGGTTTCCAAGGTCAAATTGAGAAAAAAACCAGCGGAACCAGTTACCTGTGAGGAACTGCCAGAAGAGGAACCAATGTATTCGGTTGGTGTTGCCAATAGGAATCCTTATGAAAACATGATTGTGTATCCAAGGTACAATCCGTACAGTACCGAGAGAATTTTACAGGAGTACTCTAGTGAACCACTTGGACCAATCATTGACAATCGACCCGACACTAGTGAATTCCAATTTTGAAGAATATTAAAAGGTCAATCTTTTTATTCCTGACGGTCGCGTTTACGTGGCTGAGTGATTAACGTCACTCGTTGGGAATTATGTTCAGTGAAAATAAAGGAGATGAGGAATTGAAACATGAATGTTGTATTTTGTTGAGAATTATAGTTGGCAAATAATTGAAAAATGATTAACAATCGACTAGACACAAGTGAAATTCCAATTTTAAAGAAGAATAATACAATGTCAATCCCCTTATTCCTGACGGTCACGTCCCCCACGTGGCTGAGTGATTAACGTCACTCGTTGGGAATTATTTTCAGTGAAGATAAAAAAGATGAAAAAGTAAAACATAAATGTAATTGAAAAACGACCGAGAAATGAGTGTCAATGAGGATAATGAAGCTAGATTGGTGTTGTTTGCTGTTGTTCAATACTTTGTTGAATTTGTTTCCGATGGATGCAGGGGAATGGTGGATTTGCGATTTTATGATCTGGCCAGTCTGATTTCGTAATGAAGCTGTTTGTCTGTTGAAGTTGGGGACTGAGAATGGATAGAAAAGAGGAACACGGATACAATACCATTGGACTACTTTGATGTTTGTGTTACTATTACGACTGCCGCTGCTGATATATCGCTGATACCTTTAAATGTTGAATCACTGCTACTGACACTACTACTATACTATTTTCAGAAAATCATAAAACCCCCAAAAAAAATTATTGCATTGCAACTTTATCAAAAAAAAGGTATAGATTCAACAATATATTTCCGATGTTATGGATTTTCCTCTGTAGGTTTCTCTAATTTCTGTGATCTGATAAAATAATGTGTTCACGTTATATCGTTATACGTCTATCAAAGTGTCTATGAGAACGATATAAACGCCATATTTGTTTGATCGTCATCATCATCAGAGCTTTCGATTAGCTCCAGTCCATTGCCATCTCTACTCCTTTCGTTGTCTTCTTTTAACTTGTACTTCAGCCATAACTTTTCAACAACCTCCAAACCAATCAATGCACTCCCATTGCCTAACTTAACCAACGCCTTAAAATACAATGACAACTTTTCGAAATCGTCCTCATTTAAAGATACTTTTAAACACTGACGAAACGTACTTTGTGCCATGAGAGCTCTTTCGTCAAACAAGGTTTTCGACACATAATAGTGATCCAGTTCAAGGAAAATGTCATCTTGATAGTTTCTGATAACATCCTGGCTTTTTTTCTTTATGAAAAACATCGAGCTAATGATCCTGATCTTCAACTCTTTCACAATGGGATGAGTTCGAGGAAGTTTGAGTAGCCCCTTAGTTATGTACACTTTCAAAGCTAGTGATTCAATTTGCATTTGTTCACTCCAATCAAACCACGAGTAGCACACCAATCTCCCATCAGGCAAAGTTTCTTTACCATAACATGACGCAGGAAATGAAATACGATCAAGTTTGTGATACTTTGGATGTCCAATCGATTCAATAGGGATCACGAAGCTTGATTTATCAACCAAGGGAACAATAAAACTATCTCTTCCCTGAGCTATTAGTGACATTACTTTGGCTACCCTGAAACCCGATACTTGGACATTATTGTGTTCTCGTAACAAGTCTAAACATTTGGTTAATTCGTCAATAATGCAAACAACATTTATGCTGTACCCATTGAATAAGTTAAACTGAACTAGGTTAGGATATTGTGCTGTTAGCAAATTGATTTTGAGTAATGCATCATGGTATTCAGCGTTCCTTTCTCGACTGAAATAACCCGTTTGTAACCAAATACGACTCAATTCGGAATGGTCGTGTTCTGCGTCAGTTTCAATGATATCAACAACTTGCGATATATTCTCCTTCAGATAATGTAAAGTCCCACCAAGCGGATCATTCAACTCGGCCAATGCTTCGATAGCAAAAAACCAACTTTTCGCCAAAGCTAGACCATCGGAAATGTACGCCCGACTCGACGATTTAGTAAGCTCAGTGTATTTCAATAACAAATCCTTGACTCCACGCAAATGGGTTTTCCAGGAAAGCATCTTGCTGTCTGATTGCTTTTGGAAAAACGCCATTGCTGTAAAGCAGGATGTTAAAATCAAAATTGTGAGAAGAAGCTTCTCAATATCGTTGGCCATTGTGGTTGCTTTTTCGTTTGGTTTGGGGAATGCTTCACTTAGAAGCTTCAAGCAAGTGGACGTATATTTTGACCTGTTCTGCTCATGGACTTGTTTCCTGTTCTGAATAAACTGAAATGTGGCTGATGATGACAACAATGCAGCTAGCAAGTAGGGACATCCCTGCAGGTACTTCAATAGAAGTTTCAACACTGCATTTGCATCTATACCGTGAGCAAATGGAAATAAATGGTACCCTAACTCAGTTTCGGTCAATCTGTTGAGATATATTTCATGTGGCCCAGCCAAATCCAAACCACTGAACGCTGAATCAATTAATTCTTTGTTTGATATATAGCCTGAATTAATAATTGGTTGTGATTCAGACTTGTAGGAGAGTTCTCTCATGGGGAATTCCGGGATCGACAGTAACTCCTCCGAGCTTTGCACGCTGGGAGGGTAGTTGCCATCACCACTACCACCGCGATTAAACAGTCCATAATCATCATCATCATCCATATTGATACCAAAGATTTCCAAAGAGTCGTGAACAAGCAGGTTTGCGTCACCAAAGAGATCCTGAACCTCATGGGGAGCAATACTTCCCCAGTTGTAGTCATTCAAGAAGTCAATTTCTGGTGAAAGTACATCGGAAATCTTGTACTTTTTGCAATCGGATGGTGATGGACCTTGTGACTCGCGTTGTAGATGTAGCATTTGTTGTGGCGGATGCTGGAGTTGGTGGGGCTGGTGGGGTTGTTGTTGTTGTTGTTGTTGTTGTTGTTGTTGTTCCTGCTGCTGTTGCTGTTGCTGTTGATGTTGATGTTGCTGCGTGTTAGGATCAAATTCACCACTACCAAAGTTGACATCGACGCTGGACATAGAACTACCTTGTAGTAGTGATCTTGAGGACGATGTAGGTGTTCTGATGTCACTGTGATTGACTAGGTAAAACTTGCATGGGCTAGGTTGTGTATGCAGAGGTGGTTCTTGCTGCTGTTGTACCAAAGATTTCAGCAGATTATTCCATGAACCAACATGGTTGTTCGATTGTGGGTAGCCACAGACTTTGTTCAATCGAGTGCAATTGTGACAAAAGGGTTTACCTTCGTCACATTTGATTTTTCTTCTTTTGCATTCCTTACACCCACCTCTGCTATATTTTCGTTTTTTTATCACCTTTTTGGTGGTTGACAATATCGTTGAATCCATTTTTAGAACATTGAGATAAAGTAAGGTGTGTGTTGTTAGAGCTATTACTCGATTATTAAAAGTTTCAATTAGTTTTTACAGTTTTCGAGGTTTGGAAGAAAAATGAGAGCGGCTTATCGGACCAGAAAGAGTTGGTGCAATGTATTAGCCGCTGGTGGGAGAGAACAATGGTTCATTAGAAGTTTGCATATACGTTACTGACCTCTATGGTATTTGCGAGGCTCTTGGATCGCGTTTTACCAAATCCACTCTTGTGAACTATGGAGTTTACCATTTTGATGCAAAAAGATCACCATTTGACTTCCCCACCACAGAAAAATTAACCTCAAATGTATTGCGCTAAAAACTGAAGCTGCATTAAGCTTCATAATAAGGGTCAATTACCTCCTGACCTTCACATTGCGAAACGCAGAACAGTTCTAATGCGACAAATTATGTGCACACATATCTAACGCTTCAACTCGCAAACCCTTCACCACCACTACAAAAAGACCAAAAAAATGGTTTTTCAAATTCTAAATATTATTCTATTAATAAAACGTATAAAACAAATAAAAAAAAAGATATAAAACTAAAATAAATATACCTATAATACCTTTGTAAAACAAAAAAGAAAAATGAGCGTTATAAAAAAATGTGTAGTGGGGAATGTAGTTGTGAATCATGGGGGAGGGGATTGGAATACAACCAACACGTTGAAATAACGTAAATATTTGTGGAGTTAGTTAGTCAATGAGGATATTGATTTGAATCCGTATCGTCATCATGAAGAATGAGTTAGTGATTTAATGATTAATAAACGACGGAGGGGGAGTGGGGTGGGGGAAGTGGGCCTGAGGTCTGTCTGTGAAGTTTTTTGGTATAACAAGAATGGACAAAAGTTTTGGGGAAAAAACTGCCATCCATCCTCTATTCTATTATTAATTATGACTTCTTCGTAAACAAAAACAGGACACCTCACAGGATCGATGAATATATATGAATGGGATGGTTAAAAGAAACTCAAATGAAAAAGCATCAACAACAAGGGCAAAGTGACATAACAGATTCGAGGTCAATATATGGCAAATGTCCATCACCAGCATTGGGGACTACCAGCGAGGACAAAAAAAACAAAAAGCTTCCATGAATTAGGGAAAAAATATCAATGGAAACTAAAGGACCTCTTTTATTTCAAAAACAAATGACACCTACCCAAATCAACACTAAACCCAAATGAATCTCTCTCAATGTAAATGGGGTGATATTATTAAAAAAATGGACAGATTAAGGAAAATAAAAAAAGAAACACAGATGAAAACAAACGAAAACTCTCTTGACTATGCAATCAAAAGCTCTTTGCAAGAATAAGCTTAGGTTGATTTTTCGTGTTGAGTAGAAACTCTTTGCATAGAAACAAGGAAATCTTCCAATGATCTGTGGTCCTTTTGTGGTTTTCTTGGTCTACCGTTACAAAGGTTGTCAAATGATTCGGATGAAGACATAATGTAGTAAGCACCACCCATAACACAGAAGACACCAAATGACCAAACCCAAACTCTGACAACGGTAACAATATCAGTCCAGTTTTGTGACCACCAACCAAACAAGGTAAACATGGTGGCAATGATATCAACAATCAAGACGGCACCAGATAATTGCCATGATGGGATAGATGACCAGAATGGACCTTGAGCTCTGGTAATGAAAATCAACCAGTTTTCAGTCAAGGAGATTTGCAAAAACAAGATACCATCAAGACCACCGAAGTTTTGAACGATACCACCTCTTGGCAAAAACATAGTGGTCAAGGTAATCCAAGTACCGATGGCCAAGATAATACCCAAAACGATAGACATACCCCACAATCTTGGAGTGTTCCACTTTACTGGTTTTGGATCGTATGGAGCATTATCATAAGCGATAGCCAAGGTAGCAACATCAGCGAAAATAGCAATAAAGACAACCAAATCAATGTTCAAGGAGTGGTTCAAGATAGCAATCCACAAACCAAGGAACAATTCCAAGTGCAATGACAAAGCGATACGGTAAACAACATATGAGTACATACGGTGGAAAATTTGTCTCGAGGTCTTCAAAGCATCAATAATGGCAGACAAACCTGGAGCCAAGAAAACAATATCGGCAGCTGAACGAGCAGCATCAGTAGCACCTTCGACAGCAATACCAGTATCAGCCTTCTTCAAAGATGGGGCATCGTTAACACCATCACCAGTCATGGCAACCAAGTAACCTCTGGATTGCAAGATTTCAACAGCGTTATACTTGTGTTGTGGGAAAACTTCAGCGAAACCATCGGCATTTTCAACGAAATCAGCAATTTCAGAACCAGCCATGTCACCACCTCCAGACAAACCCAATCTGTCGGCATCGTAAATGTTGGTACCAAGACCCAATTGACGACAAGTTTCCTTAGCAATACCAACGGCATCACCAGTCAACATCTTGACTCTCAAACCCAATCTTCTAGCTTCGTTAACAGTGGCAGCAGTATCGTCTCTTGGAGGATCCATACATGGCATGATACCCAAGATTTCCCAGTGACCTTCACCTCTCTTTCTGGCAACACCAAGAGATCTGAAACCTCTTGAAGCAAATTCAGCAACAGTGTTTTGGTAGTTTTCATGGACATCTTCTGGAATTGGGTGGTCATCTTCAACAGTCTTCAAGACGAATAATGGAGCACCTTTAACACAAATAATACGTTCACCTTCTGGAGATTCAACAATGGCGGTAACCTTCTTGGAGACTGGGTCAAAAGGTTGAAACTCAATAACCTTGTATTTTGGCAAAGCAGCTTTAGCTCTTGGGTAGTTAATCAATGATTTCAAGAAAGCCTTATCAATAGCATCCAAACCCTTCTTCTTTCTAGAAGCAGCCAAACAAGCAGTCAACATCAAGTCATCTGGTTCAACACCTTCAACAGTGTATGGCTCGTGCAATGACAACTTGTTCTTGGTCAAGGTACCGGTCTTGTCTGAACACAAGATTTCAACACCAGCCAAAGATTCAATAGCAGACAATTTTTGGACAATAGCTTGCTTCTTAGCCAAGTAAGCAGCACCGACAGCCATAGTGGTGGTAACAACAGCTGGCAAACCAACTGGAACACCAATAATGGTGATAGCCAAAGTGTATCTCAAGATTGGAACAATTCTAACAGTTCTGTAGAAACAAGCAACCCAGACAACCAAAAGGGTAACAATGACGAAAACCAACAAAGTAGTACCAATACCATTCAAAACTTCAGTGAAATGACCTGAACCACCTGAAGCCTTGTTAACCAAAGAGGCAGCTCTACCAACGAAAGTAGAGTCACCAGTAGCAGTAACAAGCATAAAAGCTTCACCAGTCTTGACAGTAGATGAAGAGTAACAGTTGTCACCATGTCTCTTGTCAACAGCCAAAGATTCACCAGTGATGGCGGATTGATCAACTTGCAACAAGCAATCTTCAGAAACAATTCTACCATCACATGGAATAACAACACCATCTTCCAATTGCAAGATATCACCAGGAACAACTTCGTTGGCGGCAACTTCAGACAATTGACCATTTCTAACAACCAAAGCAGTGTTGGCCAAGGACTTTTTCAATTCTTCGACAATTGAACCAGCTTGGTATTCTTGGATGAAACCAACAAAAGCATTCAACAAAAGCAAGGCACAGATAACACCGAAATCGACCCAATCTTCCAAACCAGCAGCCAAAACAGCAGCGGCTTCCATAACGAATTGAATTGGACCAACGAAAAACATGACAAATTTCAAAACCATATTTTCGTTTTCTTCAGCCAATTGATTCAAACCATATCTTTTTCTTCTCTTGTGGACCTCGTCATCGGTTAAACCGGTTCTTGGGTCAGTTTGCAACAATTCTTCAGGAACGGCCTTGAATGAAGCTCCGTCATCCTCTTCCTCTTCCTCTTCATCGTCACCTAATCCCTTGTGAGATTGCAATTCTTCCACCAATTGATCAATATCGGCGTCATCATCATCAGATGCGTTGGCTTTGTCAACCTTTTCATTAGTTGGTTCTGTAGCACTCATTTTTTTCTCTGTAACTAACTAACTTTGTAAAATTAGAAAAAAAGAAAACAAAAAGATGAAAGGGTATAGGTAGTGGGAAAAATGAGTGAAATAGATACTAAAGTAGTAGAAGTAAAAAGGGGAAAAGAGAAAAGGGAAAAGAAAAAGGGAAGAAATTGGGAATTAAAAAAATTGAAAGTGAAATTGATGCAATATATATCTCTTGGTTCAAAAGAGAAAATGGAAAGGAATGGACGGCATTAGAGGAGGAGAGACGAAAAAAAAAAAAAAAAAAAAAAAAAAATCTCTCAATGTTTTTTTTGAACAAACAAAGAACTAAATACAACAAAACAAAGTAAAGTATAAAGTTATTATAATAATAATAATAATAACAACTATTGGTAGAAGAGGAAGAAGAAGAGATGCAAAGTAGGTTATATTACTTGAAAAAACAAAAGAAAAAGAAAAGAAACGGTGGGTAGTAGTATTTGTGACACTTTGAAGCTAGGTTTAACAGGCAAGTAATCGGGTATTAGCAACATTTTTGAGTAACATAACTTCTGCACAATGTATTATTTTGCTATAACTACATCGGCTTAATAATGGTTTTATTATTGGGTAATAATTACACAAACAAAGCTCAACAAACAAGCCCGACATCAGTACACATAGATATACAAATGTTACAATAATATTGAGACGATTTGATAAAACAAAAGAGGCTCGCTCTTATTGGTTGATAAACACAGGGTATAAAACACAATGGTGTAATATGGCCTGGTGCCCGTAATATGGATGAATGGATACATTGCATCTAATACTTCAGTTGCTATTGCATATAATTTGGTTAGAAAGAGGGAAGGAAAGGAAGAAAATATATGGGCGGCTAACTCCACCCGGCCTACACTCATTTCTTTTTCTTCTTTATGTGCATCTTTTGTTTATACTTTCTCTTAATCTAGAAAAACAAATATTCACAACAGTCTAGCTATTATTATTGTTAATATTATTATTACGTGTGTATTTGTTTTGAATTCCTGCCAAACGAGTAACAAGAGGGCTGCTTTGTGCAGCGTCTGTTAGTTGCTTATACAAGAAAAAATCAAAACAAAACAAGCAAGCAAAAAAGCAATACAGAACGATACTAAGCTCATCTTTAGCCGCTGAATAGAAATGCAACAGCACTAAAGCATACAAAGAAGTTACAAAATACTGAAAACAGTTTACTTTTAAGTAAATGTTGTACTTTCCACAAAAGAATATAGACTAAAGAAAGGAAAAAAACTGGACGAAACGTATTAAAGAAACAGCAATGATGAATAATAAAATGTGGTATGAGATGAGCTCATATTGTGGTGTGTTGTGTGCTACTCAGGATCTTTACAATCGATTATAAAATTCCATCTCGTCCTCTTTTACCTCCTCAAAATCCACGATTTTGTTCAAGATCAATTCTGCTCTTTTTTCCCAAATCTAAACGATGTTTCATTGAGAAATCCTCAGTTCGTATGGTGTTTTGTTTGTTATTGTTTGAATGGAGGGAAGTGTACCTGTGCACAAAATTAAAGCAAAAAAATAAAATATAAATTCCCTCAAATTAATTACACAAACACAAAAAAAAACAATTTTGTATCTCAGTACACTACTTTCTACTTTCAAATAACTAATAACCGATCAATACAAATTTTTACGAATAGAGTCAAGTTAGCTTGTCTCTTTCTGTCTCATTAAACGCCGATCTCTATATAATACAAAACCCAGTTGGAAGTAAGTAAAAGGCGGGATATTTGAGTCACAAAACAAATGTCAAAAAAAAAAAGCAGGGTTACTCCGGTTATATCTCCGATCGGCCAAACTGTTCCAAAATAGAAAATATCTTATTAGTAAGGAATGGACCACTTTTGTATCCTTGCCCTGGCGTAAAGCCGAACATCGTTGTTCCTTAATGAATTACCGAAATACAAATCATGTTGTCTACTTTCCATAAAGGACTAATTTGGCCCTTCCTTGCCACCCGAAGGCAGCGTATATGTAAATGAATGAGCCACAGTTTTCTTTTGTACAGGCATACAGTCTTTCTGCGCTTTACTAAGTAATGGTTAGGTCTATATGTGCCTTTTCGTCGTCTATGTAAGGTGTAAAACTCCTCTTTTACCAGTTGCTACTACGTCACACGAGTAATTCAGAAATGATTATGATGCAATATTTATGGCGACCCTCGTTTTCCTTTGGCACACAAGTTTCATACTTTGTACTCTCTCATGAATGCTTGTTTTATTTTCTTCATGTTTCGCTTAAGCCTTGATGAGGAAGTTACAAGACATTAGCAACGGCTGTAACGATAAACTCGTCCTCTTTTTACATTATTGTCTGGATATTATCAGAAATATCGATCCGAAATTGCAAGCTTGAGACCCGACAAACTGATTCGTCACTCAATAACACATTGACCAAAAATTCCCATTACTTTTCAACCTGGCGTTAATTATGTGATAGCTGTCTTTTGTCCTACGACCCAGCAATGAGCATCTCGTCTAAATTTCATTGTGTTTTGCTCATCATTTTCCAATTGCTGGTTGTTTGCTCAAATCAGATTAGGGTTTTAGCCAGCCCTATCCTGTTGCCATTGCTACCAAATTGAGTTTTACAAATTTCTTTTTTTTGGAATGCATCACGTGATGCTATTATTACATACACTGTTGAACGTTAGCCGTTTTTCCTAAACTTTTTGTGACTTGTGTAGTTCAAGTAGTAGTTCAAATTTGTCTCTCTCTCTCTCTCTCTGATCATTGTCCGTCTTACTCCGTCTCCCTTATTTCACCAATTAAATTGCGGATTACAAACTTTTTGAAACTAAAACACCACTGAGAGCGTCTAGAACACTCGAATGCTCAATCTTAGTAGTTCCCATCTACAGAATTTTGGACCTGGCACCAGCTTTACACATTATTTAAGAAGCACTCAAATCGTTGACGTAATCTAACAATAAAGAGATGTTACATCTCCATTCCCCCTTGTGTAACCTCTAAAAACAACCAACAGCTATATTTTCTTGGTTTACTGAATTAGAGTAACAACTAAATCTCTCTAATTCTGTCTCTTATTTTCGTTTATTTTTCTTTGCAATGAGGTGGGGGGACAGAGTGGAGCGATGGGGGGAGGGGAAGACCACAATAAAAAGTGGAGGAGAAGGAGATGTACACTGTTGCAATTTACTTACAAGATTGTCTATACCATACCCAATGGCACAATGTATCTACTCTTGTGTATACACACACTATTTCTCTCTCTCTCTTACCAAATGATCTACACTTTATTCGCCTCTTACTTGTTCGGGACTATATGTACCTTGCATTTCTCAATCCACTCTTTGCCATCTTTGCGGTATCTCTATACCTCTGAGATTTCACCCATTTCATCTCTATCGTCCAATTAACATGCGTTAAAGGTTCTTATATCACTCCGGATCCACAATGGCCGATGTGAAACTCTCAAGCAAAAACGTACGAGCTTCTTTTTCCTCCTCATCACCATCCCCTCTTTGCTCTTTATAAAAGTTTGTGTAGATTTATACAACCTCCCTTCAACGGTGTAACTTAGTGCTTTTGTGTGTTTTAATAAAAGCAAACGTTTTGATCTTCCTTGCACGACCAATTTTTATTTTTGTTTTTTTTGTAGTCTTAACGTCGGTTATAGCAACAGAAGTAGTGTACATATTGCTAAACTTTTCCTTTATTTTGTCGGCCGTAAGAGCCACAAGAAGTACTTTTATTTTTCTCTCTTTCACATCGGAGTTAAACTACTATCTCTATGTTTTCCTCGGATATATATAATTCGCAGAATTCCACTTTCAAAGTAAACCCGCTTAAATCCATACCAACACGGTTGATTCCCGAGATCATGCGGGTCCGAAGACGAGACTTTATTCCCTTGTCATTTGTCGGCGCATCTGCAAGTTGCGAATCTCGAATTGGTCATCAAATATGATCTTGTTAAGTACACAATGCTCTTATAGAGTGAAGGGCTCTTGAGAGAAGAGGTGATGAGACTAAGATTCAGTTTCCATAGTTTACGTTTTGTTCCTACCAGAGTAATCACTGTATATCCTGTCTTCTTATTGTTTCTGACCACACTTAAACGTATGATTGAGTTTGCAAAAAACAACTCGTTTAAAAAATTTGGCATCATTTTCAGACAAAAATTTTACCAGATTGCAAAGTACACCAAACTCAACGTTTACTTGCGCCACCTTTTCGTTTCAATTCCTGTATATTTACACAATCTATCTGCTACTCTTGACTTCTCATTCGTTTGTTTTCCCTCAGAGCTCTCCATTTCCATTTCAATGGTCTAAACTCCTTTAAAATCAAGTAAATCACTGCACCAATAAATCTAAATGCTGCCATTCCAGCAACAATCCACAAGATAATCGTTAAAAACACCTCAGAGTTACCTGAGATAGACCCGTCTGGGTTTGTCGATGACCTATTTGAAAGCAAGTCAACTCCAGCAGCATCCAAAACAATGGCAATCAATATGGCATTGGTAAGCATCCACACCAACACGGTAATTGTACGAACAAATGCATAATAAGAGTCATCTTTAATCAGTCTTGATTTGACAATGTCAACTTCTTCTGGGGGCATGCTTCGAAGTTGTTCAACTTTATCTAAATATGTATCATTGAGACCTTCAGTAGTATCGGGAGCAATCAACAAGATATTATCCTTGTCTTCACCCACGGATTTGGCTGAGCCCAAGTCTTTTGCTCTCTCGACACCCTTTGTACCCCATGAAACATCATGAATATTGCAAAATGAATAGATATTGAGTACATTGACATAGGTTGGGGACAACAAAACGTATTGAACAAATGACGTAAACATAAAGCTTGGCTCACCATACATAAAAGCACCGACAAAATACAATGTGTATGTAGAAACCACTGACACAACAAGATCTCTAAACTTGGTATTGGTGAATACCATCGACGCTGTGAAATCATGCTTGTGATCCTTGATGATTGCTTGTGCAGTATGAACAGCGAGAAAGATGGCTGCAAATATCAAATACGCCATCATAACTGCAAACAAGTAGGCAATCACCTGATAAAACTTTCTTGTCCCACGTGGGGTGTTTCCAAATGCCAAAACAAATGTACAAACAACGGACCCAACATATATCCATAGGAAAATTATTGCCAAATACTTACCAGTCTCGAAATGCATATCCTTTGCCCCCAAATTGGCAGTCAAAATTCTAAACACAAGAAAGAATGAAGCCAATGAAAACCACGACACTAAAAGTGTAACCAACTGATAATAAAACTCCAATTGCATAAACAATTTCCGTAAAAGTGAATGATTTGATCGCCAGAGTTTTGTCCAATGAAACACGGCATAAGCTGCGGCAAACAATGATCCATTCAACCATCTTCTTCTTTGTAAAACAAACTCGTCAATGCTTTCGGGAACATCAGTCTCGGCTTTTGCTTCCTTGACGTATCTCAACATGTACTTGTGATTCCTCTTGGCAACCAATTCAAAACAAAGAATCCTATCCTCGGCTAAATACATGTTGGACGTAAAGATACCGGCTTCTTGGAAGTTGCGTTCTTTAATCTCTTTTTCATCATCTTCAGGGTCATTAATTTGACTGTTTAAATCCAAATACTCCCCCTTGAAATATTTCTCCAAGGGACCTTTCCCATTAATGTTCAAAAGAGCCTCGTATCGATAAGCACTGAAGGCGCCCGGTAATACCGAGATGAAACCAAACACGCTTTCCATTGGTTTATCCAAAATATTTGATATCTTGTATTCAAAGTTTTGTGCTGCAACCAATGGGTTTGCCAACAATCGTTTACCAGTTCCCAACGAGGCTCTCATTTCACCACAAGCGCCAGCAACATTGGGGTCCTTGAATGCACGCCAAAGATAATAAAATGCATCTTTTGATGGTTTGGTACCACAATCTAACAACATCACCACCTTGGGGTTCAATATGGGTGCAAAAGCTTGAAAACACCAACGATGCGAGTTAATCTTTCTAGCGTTTTTTTCCTTGAGACAAAATAAGAATTGTACCGGCATTGAGTTGGGAGTTAAGTGAACATGATCATTAATGGTGTCTATCCCAACAGTGGATGTATACTCATAAATATGTGCTTTCACTGGTTTATCATTGATTTTTGATTTAGCATAACCATCTTGAAACAAGCCAAGTGCCGATAAAAGAATTTGCGTTCTCTTGTTCAAGTGGATTCTTCCATCACTAACAATACAAACAACAACTTTTTTCCAAGAATCATCCCCCCAAGTTGAATCAGACCGCTTTTTCAAATCTGCTATATTGTCAAATATACCCTTTAATGTCCTCGCCAAAAGGATTTCATCCTCGTTATACATGGTGATACAAACCATAATTTCAGTTTCTCGACGTGGTTCATAAAGTGCTTGACGCAAGTTGTATTTGTATTTGATGTAATTGGATGGTCCACAAGTGGCGGCAGTATACCTCAAAAAGGACATTTCTCTTCCAATATCGCCCACTTTTTTACAATAGGTATCGAGTAAAGCCTTTGGAGCTGGTGCATCAATAATATAGTTACCATTGATGAGTCTAGCCTTTTTGATGGTCTTGGTATATTTTAAATTATAACCTTTTTCATCAATATCATCATCAAATGTAATTGTTGATCCTCGGCTTTTGGTCTTTTTGATTGAGTTACCAATTCTTCCTCTGTTTAAAGTGGTGTTTCTTCTCAAAATGTCATCGCCGTCTCGTGAAAACAAACTATCGTCATCACCACAGAAGTCAAAATCCTCATCATCTTCATATTCCGCATCAACAAGTGGATTGATAAGGTAATCTTCGCCGGTAGAGAATGAAGGGTGGTTCATATTGTAAACCAAGCCGTCATGATCTGTACCATAGTCTTCATAATTTTCATAAAATGGATTATCCAAGCCTGGATTGTATGCGAGGGGTGGGTATTTCAAATCATTCTTGAAGGATACTGTCTTTTCCCTCTTGGGAGCATCATAGTCAAACATATTGTTGTCGTTATCACCATCATCATCATCATCATCATCATCATCGTGATATTTGTTATTGTGGTATTTCTCATCGAAGGTATTACTTACAATTGTTCCAAATGATGAGCCTGTTGGGTATCTCAAACCTTTGGGTCTTTGAGTACTGAAATGTCCTCGCCTAGAGTTACCCAGAAGCAGACTTCCACCACTCAGTGAAGCCAGTCTTCCAGTAGGTATGGTTGAGTGGTAACTTTGGTTCACTTCTGATGTAGTTGGATTTACCGTATCTACATCGTCAAATAAGTCGTCATCTGACACATAATCAAACGGGTTGTGCGACATCTCACTGTGGCTTTGGGAGGGGGTATATTGCTATTAAAAGACTGTCGTGGCTTTCAATGTTATACGAATAACTAAATGCAAGGGCTTTTAAAGAATGGGTATGTTGAAAAAAAAATGGGCTTGTGGTGGCTTTTGTTTGCGTAAAATCCAGGGGGGGAAGGGGTGGCCAGCGGTAAATGTTGCTTCTTTTTCCGTAATGAGCTTCGATACAGGCAATCGTCCTGCAGTTGTGATCAATGATGGTTGAATATAGATCCAATACTCAATGCTTTCGATAATAATAATTCTTTTCAAACTCAGCAAGATAAATTGAATTTTTTTAAAAAAAGCCACCCATCCTGCTCTTTTACCTGTACCTTAGATCACTGGTATCTCGCCATTATTACTATTATTATAACCACAAGCTAAGTCCCAATTGAGTAACATAATTGGTGTAAACAAAACAAATAAAACTCCATATCTTTTGTGTTGTATATGTTACATTAATCTATTTAAAGAAGTATGTTTTTTTTTTTTTTTTTGTTTACAAAATGTCTCAATTGGGTAATGCAACAGAAACAAAAAACAAAAGGGGTTTATAATTTGTATATGCAGTAATAGTGTTAGGATACAGATTTACATATACAGATACGAAGTGTCACAGCCACACTATGATCCACCATCACTTTACCCAAAAAACTTTGCATACTTCGACTTTTCCTTTTGCTTCTCTCTTTCCAATGCAGATTCCACATCTTGCAACTTCTTCAGTATAAGATCATCATTGGGAACAAGATTTTGTGCCTCCCTCAAATCAACAAGTGATGATTCCAATTTATGCGACTCAAAGTAAGCAAGACCTCTTCTGAAATAAGCTTTAGCTCTTTCCTGGTCAGAAACATCTTCCAACTCCAAGAGAAAAGTACAATATTTGATTGTATCGCCAAACTGTTTCAATTGTAAAGTTACCAAACTCAAATTCAAATAAACCTTTTTTTTCAATTCTCTAAACTTTTTGAAATACTCAGGATTTTGATCCTGATCTGGATCAAACTCAACAATATAACGCAAACACTTTCTCCATTTCAAATGAGCTTGCTTCTTGTCACCCCTTTTAAACAAGATTGTCCCACTCTCTTTGATACGCTCAACAGCCGTGAAAGCAGATTCTGTAGAGTCTTCCTCAATTGTTTTGTCATCATCTGGATACTCTTCATAAATATCGCCACCCGCTTGGTCATAGCTAGCATTAAAGACTGGGACATCCATGGACTCATCCCAAACGCCACAAGAATCAATAACGACGGGCACAGTAGGTTCGTATTGTGAAGTAACACCAACCCTCTCGATTTCCCTTACCACTGATTTTCCATGTATCACACATCCAAATACTGTATGTTTTTTTGCCAAATGAGGCTGAGGATAAGTGGTGATGAAGAATTGATCACTGGTTTGTTGCAGTTCACTATTGGCCCAACAGAGACTAAATGTGGGGCAACTTTCACATAAATTTTCTTCTTGAAGAAGCTTGGTGTTGTCATTCTTGTTTTCCGGTTGGCCAATACTATTCTTTTGTGCTTGTATGATAAAGTTTTTAATCACCTTATTGAAATGGGCGCCTTTATAAGTTTGACAACTTTCATCTATGGCTCCACCACGACATAGCGTGAGGAAACGTGCAGTTGATTTTGGAGCTTGTTGATCATATAGTTCTAGTACAATACGCCCAATTGACTCTGAATTGATACTGATGTCAAAGTAAGCTTTGGGTTGAATTGATTCTATTTTCATGGGGGGGAGGGGTAGTGTAAGTTTGGTGGGAGGGTCTCAGAGATGAGCCAAACGTCTTCGACTGCAAATTGTGTGGAAAAAATAAAAAGAAAAAAGTAGAATTGCTCAAGTGGGATATACTTGCCAGTGCATGGCTCCCAACACTACGAATCCCACACAATGCTAGCCAATAGAGTGACAATTCCTATTAAAACAGCACCAATTAGCTCAATTTTCATCAGGTACTCCAGTACAAGCTACGAGTCGCTCCTTCACAACTCAGTGGAAAGTGTCAGCCAAATATTGGAAAAAAGTGATCGATCGTCATACATCTTGGCTCAATATATCCCCGAGCCAGCCAGAAATACATTCCTAGCCATAAGAGCTTTCAATCTTGAAATTAACAAGATCAATGAAGGTGGGAAGAATGTCCAATCTCGAGCATCTATGGCATCAAGGCAAATGACGCAAACATTGGGAGTGTCGACTGGTGATTTGAAATTTAAATTTTGGAGTGATTTACTACTACGAGTATTTACTGAAGATTCCGATAGTCTGAAAGATTTGGGCGAGCCGATTGCAATTTTACTCAGAGATGGATTAAAGAATAATATGAATATAGATTTATCATTTTTGCAAAAATTCCTACAAACAAAACGTTCATTTATAAAGAATAACGCATCGTTTAGCACCATTAATGAAATTTGCAGCTATGGAGAAGGAACATATTCACAATTGAATTATTTGACTCAACAAGTTTTGCTATCTCCATCCATTTCGCCATCTTCGATTCAACTTTTGCAATATTCCCCCACTCTACAATCACTCCTTACTGACATTGCCGCTCATATTGGTCAAGCAACAGCAATAGCATCAATGATTACTGGTGTGAGGTACTACGCCTCAACAAGAAACCAAGTGCCCCTTCCAATTGATGTGATGAGTAAACATGATTTATCACAAGAGGATGTTTTGAGATTATTTCAGGGGCACACAGCCGACGCAAAGAATGATCAAGATGTGCGTCACAAAATCAACCTGGTGGTTTATGACACGGCAGTTGTTGCAAATGACCATATGTTGACAGCAAATAAAAAACTTGGCGATTTTAAAAAGGAAGTGGCTCAAGTCATTACCTTGCATTCAGATGACAAAAGTTTTCAAAATTTTGCTAGAAAATGGAGAGGGAAAATCCCTGATGCCATTTTTACCCCCTTGATGGTTGGTATACCCACTAGTTTATACTTGAAAAAATTGGAGAAACACGATTTTGATATTTTAAACACCAACTTACAACAACCAGAGTGGAGACTTGCTTGGACATCGTTCAAGGATTATTACTTGCGGAAAATATAGTGGTCGTTGGGGTGGGGAGGGGGCCCTGCCGTATATACAATCTAGCATTTGGCATTTCTTTCCCCCGTTAGTTTTCAGATAAGTCTTTTTTAGTCAATATCTTGATAGGTTTGAAATCAATTGGTGTAGTGGATGCATTATTTTCTCCCTTTGGTGTATCACCTTCCTTCTTTTCGCCTCTCTTTTTGCGATTACGGTGCCTTCGACGAGACTTTGATACACCAGATACTTCGTTCTTGTTGTTTTCCAGCTTAGAAGCAGGAGTTGTTTCGTTGCTTTTGTTATTATCCTTGCCATTGCTTGCAACAGTTGCTACCTTGCTTCCTGGTTCATGAGCCTGTGGTTTCCTATTCCTATTCTTCTTCTTTTGTTCCTGGTTCTCCTTCCCTTTTTCTATACCATTATCAACACCTTTAACATTCTCTTTCTCCTTGGCCTTACCGTCCTGCATTTTTTTCTCTTTAGCCTTTTTTTCCTTCCCCTTCTCTTTCCCCTTCCCCTTTCCCTTTTCCTTTCCCTTCTGCAAGTCCTTGTCCTTTTTTTCTTTGTTTTCCTTCTTTTCCTTCTTTTCCTTCTTTTCCTTCTCTTCCTTGCTTACCTTCTTGCGCTTGCTGCTTTTTGAAACCAGAGCTGATTGATTCTTTTTCGGTTTCTCTTTCAGTTTCTTGTTCAACGCTTTATGAATCTTTTTCAAATCAAATTCATTCACACCCTTGTCCAAATATAAAAGAAACTTTTTGTAAATCTCATCGTCTTCCAAATTGTCCAATTTCTTATCCTTTTGTGGCTCTCTCTTTGAATCAACAATGTAATCAGAAGTGATCATTTTTGGGAAAACTGCTTTTTCAACAATAGGAATAATAGAGTCCTTCTCATCATGGAAAGGTTTGTTCTTTACAAATGAGCAGAACTCGGATGAGTCTTTGGCATTCTTGAAAGTAACGTAGGCCCTACTGTAAACGGGAACTTCAAATGGCGTCAGTGGATATGACCCTTGAACAAAGTAATGAAGCTGTATTTTCGAGGCATGGTGAGGATAAATATTTGCCAATTGGTTTAAAAACTCGTCCTCTTTGAGTCCCGGTGGTAGCAACCTTAAGGAAAGTTTAACATTTTGTTCTAGTTCATCCTGTGACGTCCTTTTGGAGCTTAACTTTGTAGTAGATGTACCCTCGAGATTATGGTTTGTGCGGTTGTTACGCTTCGGTGCTGCAGAGGATATGGCTGTTTCTGGGGCTCTTGAGGGTGCAATAGACGTCATCACTCTATAAGGAAGTAGTGAATCACTAACGCTATTGGATTTGTTTCAGCTAATTTTATATTCTTTCTGATTGGAATATGGTAATGAAGTGTATAATCACAATTTGGCTTGTCGCGTTCATTGCTTTTGCTTGTGTCCTTTTTTTTTTTTTTTTTCAACATTTTTTTTGTTTTTTATTCAACGTCAACAACAACTTTATCACCTTTCATATTCAACCAGGTATCGAACACAAACATTGGTTACATCTTTAGTGTTGACAACCAACTTTTTTCTCCTCTTAGACTTAGAGACGTGCATAAACGCCAAGCTTTTTGTCAACTTGGAGTTGGGATACTTCTCAGAATTGAGATAATAGAAATATGGACTCAGATCACCATGCCATTTCGAATGGCAATTGGAATTCAAAATGGAGGGACGGCTACGCCATAAGTATTGATCCCATTACTCTCACCGTGAACGAGTGCATGGTGATGGTATCGGCAATGAGACGATCAAATAGGTGGGCCTCAGGTGGGGTTTCTTCGTTGTTCAATGCGGGTGATTTTTTTGGAAGCAGAGAAGATGATGAGACGTTTTCTGACAGCTTAGACATATCTTCCATTCTTAATAACCACAGTTCCAGTTACGAAAAGAGTGTTGACGCAAACAGCGTTGGTGGGAGCACAACCAAGCACCTGCAAGGCAATCCATTACTTTCGTCATTTTTGCAACTACGCACGATTTTGTTGGAATCTGAAAGCATATTTGATATAGACAGCTTGACCATTCTTCAACCGTTTTTGCTAGTTATTAAATCATCCTCGACGTCTGGGTTTGTCACGGGGCTTGCGTTGAACTCAGTATCAAAGTTCATCACCTATGGGGTCATATCTACTAAATCAAAAAATTTACAAAATTCTTTAATACAAATTGTGTCATCACTTACTCATTGCCGTTTTGAAGCTGCGGAGCAAAGCTCTGACGACGCTGTTTTGTTGCGAGTGTTGCGATTGTTGGAGAAACTCATGGAGAGTCCCCTCGCCATTTTACTCCCCGATGATAGCGTGTCTGAGATTGTTCAAACATCCTTGTCTTTGGCATGCAACAAAAAAAGAAGTGAGGTGTTGAGAAGAGGAGCAGAGATGTCGTTGGCCTCAATCACGGTAGTGATATTTGCTAGGCTAAGAGACATTGAACCAGACAAGGAGATTGCCGTTGATCTCCAAACAAACTTTTCAAACACACAACTACCTGAGGATACTATTGGTGGGACAGTAGCCGAAAATATTCAAGCCAATGTTTCACAAGAGCAAATAAGTGTTCACAAAGATGATCAACAGCAACAACAACATGTGCAAGACAATTTGGAGCCTCCATTTGGAATCAAATGCATCAATGAATTTCTTGGGATACTAGTATCAATAATATCCCCATCAAATCAATATCAGCACATGGAGAGTACTCGAGTGTTTGCTTTATCGTTGATAAACACTGCGGTCGAAGTTGCAGGATCACAAATATCGAGACATTTGTCTTTATTGACAATGATAGCGGACCCGGTATCGAAGCACATATTGCAGATAATAACCACCACCGAATCGTCAGCATTGTTGAAACCTGCACTTCAATTATTTTCCACGGTGTCTATTGTATTAGGAAGGGAATTGAAACCGCAATTCGAGCTCTCGATGATGTTGATTTCGAGATCCATTTTGCCAAAACAAAAAAAGGATAACAAGAATGACCGCACAAGTAGTGGAAACTTACAAAACAGATCTCCCATTGCGAAAGAGCTTCTTTTGGAGTCTTTGAGTTTGTTATGGTCTCGAAGTCCCACGTTTTTCACTGAACTTTTTGTTGAGTATGATTGCGATTTTGATAAATCCAACCTATCGATTGATACAATCAAATTTTTGTGTCAGTTGTCATTGCCAGAGTCAGCACTCAATACCACAGTGAACGTTCCGCCTTTATGTTTGGAAGGGATCTTGCATTTCCTAAATGGTGTAAATGAAAGATCAAAGACGTTCAGTTCGAATGAAAAAGTTTCAGCAGCCAATGAGTATATCAAGAACAAGTTAAAAAAAAGCGCCTTCATCAAGTGTACTGAGGTGATCAATAAAAAACCCAAAGACGGGATCAAACTTTTAGCATCGGAGAACTTCATCGCTGATGAGAAAGATGTTGCTGAGGTTGCTAATTTTTTCTTCACCAAAGCAGGCAGATTGGACAAGAAGATGCTAGGGGAGTTTTTAGCCAAGCCATCAAACTTTGAGATCCTCCAGCATTTCATCAAGTTGTTTGATTTTGAAGGACTAAGAGTTGATGAGGCCCTTAGGGTTTTGTTGAAAACGTTTAGACTTCCTGGGGAGTCTCAACAAATTGAGCGAATCGTTGAAACGTTTGCTCAAATCTACGTTTCTTGCCAGAAAGATGGTTTGCGTGAGAACAAGCCAGTCTCATCCACTAATCATGATGATTCTGAATTGGAGGATGACGAATCAGATGTTGTGAAGCCGGATAAGGACTCCGTGTTTATATTATCCTATTCTATCATCATGCTCAACACTGATTTGCACAATCCACAAGTCAAACGCCAGATGCTTTTGGATGACTATAAACGGAATTTGAGGGGTACATACAATGGGAAGGATTTCCCCGATTGGTATCTTGCGAAAATTTACCTGTCGATAAAAGATCGCGAAATCATTATGCCGGAAGAGCATCATGGAACTGAAAAGTGGTTTGATGATGTGTGGCATAATTTAATTTCAACCCAGGATTTTACGCAAAGAGGGCATGTAAATTTAGAGAATGATTCAACTTGCGAGTTTGACAGGGAATTGTTCAAGTCCGTCTTTCACGATATCGTCGACATGATTATGATGATATATAAGGAAGCATCAGATGACCATGTGTTGACGAGGTTGATGTCATCCTTGGACAAGATTTTTAATATATGCTTGACTTACGATATGGAGGTGGAAATTGATGACCTAACATGCAGGTTAGTCGAGTCAAGTAACTTGTTGAAAACAACCTTGCAAAAAGTGCACGTTGATGATAACATTCGTCCTGAGATTCCTATCACTCAAATCAAAATTGAGGGCAGAAAAGGTGAGTTGTATGTAAGTGACTTGGCAGTATGGTTTGGACGCAATTTCAAGGCACAGTTGGCCGCTGTGATGTTATTCAGATTGATCAAGAAGACAAGTTGCAAGGTAACCAAGTCGTGGTACAAGGTAATTGAAGTTTTAACTAACTTGTTTGAGAATTGTTTGATTGAACCCAACATATTCCTAGAGTTTCAAAAAAAGATTCAACTCGGACCACTACCAAAAGTTCCTCCCATTTATGTGATCAAAAGGGCAAAAGCTTTGAATAACTCGGGCCTTTTGTCAACTTTCTCGTCATTCCTTAAAGGCTACTCGGATGAGCCACCAGAGCCCACTGACATTGAGGTTGAGTCAACCATTTCAACAATGGACTGTTTGAAGTCATTGAACGTCCCTAATATATTTTCGATCATTTCCAAGAGTGAGCCGACGAATCTACTAAGGTTTATACACTTGTTACTTGCAGCGCTTCCTGATTATTCTGAGGAACGAAAGAGGGTATACGAGTCAGAGACCTTGTTCATTTTGGAGACTTGTGTTTGCTTTTGCTTATTGTTGAATGATGAGCATCTGTTGCAAGATGTCTTGCGCGAACTCAGCAATCGCAATTTGAGCGGACATGGCGAATTGAGGCTAATTGCTTACAAGTTGCTTTTGTTGCGCTACTGCAAAGATGAATCTGAGTTGATTGCCACTGTGAAACAAGCTGCCTTGGTGGACAGGGATATTGCAAGCAAGCATGGAACGCAAATTGTGCAACCATTGATGTCTTTAACAGATGAGGACTCTTGGTGTTGTAAGATCTTGCTCAGAGACGAGTCCTATTGGAACACAATGAGATATTATGGATCCTTACAAGCTTATGCCTTTGACATGGTTCCTTTTCTTGAAGCCCTCATCAAGAGCTCTCAGCAAGAAGTTACACCAGATAACTTCCTTCCAATTTTGGGACTCTTAGATGAAATTTCTTCTTTGGGTGCTATCGGATCGCAATATGAATGTGAAAGTGCAAATGCTGCTGTCAAAAATGCGGATGATCTGTATTATAGAGAGGTTGTTGCGCTTTCTAAAAAATCAATTGACTTGACGTCGACTCTAGCACTGACGCTGAAAGCAGATGATTTTCAGAAGCAAGATTTGTTCTACTCTACAGTACAAGCATTGGCTCATCAATGCTTCAATCCATGCAGAGAAGTTAGAGAGTACTCTGTCAAGGCCCTTTCCGCAACAGTTTTGTCTTTTGAAACTAATGAAGAAGTCACCTTTGATGGCATTTTTGAGTTCAGTCTCTTTCCATTGTTAACCGAGTTGACCAAACCTGAGGTTTTTCAAGGGGGTGTAAACGGATTCGATAAAACGTACAATGAGATATTTAGTCTCTTATGCAAAGTGGTTTTGAAGCAGATGGATAAATCGGATGTTGGTACAATCGCCAAAGTGTGGACCGAGCTCTTAAATTCTGTTGAAAGATTTCATTCCGCGAATGAGAAGTTCTTAACTCCAGAAATGAAAGAATCAAGTTCTGAGAGTTTGAAAAATTTGTTGTTGGTATTGCAAACAAACGGGTTCTTGTCTGAAGAAAATCCTGATATCTTAAAAACCACTCGAGAGAAAGTGGGAAGATTATTTCCTCATTTGAACAAGGAATTGGGTTCGCAACCAGAGGAAATCAACCAGTCTGGAGAGTAAATAACTTATATAGATAATGATAAAAGTAGACTTGGGTATTACGTTGTGTCGTGAATTTTTCGCTTCCACATCAACGAAGAGAGATGAGAGAACAAAAAAAAAAAAAAAATTTTGGCTCAGAACCCCCATTGCCGTCTTCATACAATGGTGACTAACAAATCATATCGTGAGAGGTCTGACACAAGTTCCTCCCCCGTCACTAGGCGCTTGTTTCATTTAATGGAACAGAAACAATCAAATTTGTGTGCGTCAGTGGATGTTAGAACCACCAAGGAACTATTATCATTGGTTGACAAGCTTGGACCTTACATATGCTTGGTCAAAACACATATCGACATCATCGATGACTTCTCGTACGAGGAAACTATTCTTCCCCTACTCGAGCTATCGAAGAAGCACAAATTCATGATATTTGAGGACAGGAAGTTTGCAGATATTGGAAACACAGTGAAGCATCAATACACTGGTGGAGTCTATAAGATTGCCAAATGGGCAGATTTGACAAATGCACATGGCGTCACTGGTGAGGGGGTGGTTAAAGGATTGAAAGAAGGAGCTCAAGAAACCACTGATGAAGCTAGAGGATTGTTGATGTTGGCTGAACTTTCGTCAAAGGGCTCTTTAGCATACGGGGAGTATTCTAAGAAAACAATAGATATTGCCAAAACCGACAAGGATTTTGTCATGGGATTTATTGCTCAAAACTATATGGGAGGCACCGATGAAGGTTTTGATTGGGTAATCATGACTCCTGGGGTTGGTTTGGACGACAAAGGCGACAATTTGGGTCAGCAATATAGAACAGTTGATGAGGTTATATCCAAGGGCACGGATGTGATAATTGTTGGTCGCGGCTTGTTTGGAAAAGGAAGAGACCCTGTTGTTGAAGGTAAAAGATACAAAGAGGCTGGCTGGAATGCATACTTGAAAAGGGTAGCAGCCGGCAGGTAAGAATATTTAATCATGCTATTTACAAAAGTTATATATAGTTTGTCATGGAGCTAGTATCTCGGACTCATCTATGTTAATGGCTAGTCTTGTTCTTGTGATTTCAAAAACAAGCAAAGCCACCGAAGTAGCAGGAATCGTTGTCACTGCATTTCTGAAGAATCCACTATATGCAGCTTTGAACCAAGTGACTTTGGCTTTCTGCTTCATTCTCAATACTTGATTGAATGTGTCGACATATGAATTGTAGTACAATTTAATAAACGGCTTTTCTTTTCGAGTTGATGCATTGAATATATCCAACGCTTCCAATCTTGACAAGTGGATCTTTTGAACTTTAGTCACGGGATACTGGATTGCGAGTAAAGCAAAAGCGGCAGATGCGCCCGCAATCAATATGAATGATGTCTTTAGAAGTCGTTCCAGTTTGTACCTCTCTAATCGCTGCATTTTTTCGTCAACCTTGATCTCATCCCAATTGAAAATTGACTGTAGCTTTCTCTTGATCGTTTCCTCTTGATCGCGAAGAAATTCAAAAACCTTAAAAGTGATTGTGTATCCTTGCGTTTTAATGGTTTCGAAAGTTGAAAAGTAAAATGCAAACCCGAAACTTTCCTTAATCAAAGAAAAGCTGTACCCTGCAAACACTCCTACTAGTCCAATCTCTTTCAACTTGTTGATCCCAAACTGCCACAAATTTTGATGCGAACCTTCGATCATTTCGGACACCGACAGTCTTGTGTAGATTGCGTCCACAGGAGCTGCAGCAAGAGACTGCACGACACCGGCAACAAATCCGGCACGCCATGTATCAATCGGTGAGTACCAGTGAAATTCAGCATTGTGAACTGTTTCCCTTTTTGAAGTTAAGCGATCCAATGTATTCAAATACGTCGCGTATAAGATAATCCCCGTGGCTGAGTTGGCAATAAGTGGTGGCATTACTTGATCTGGTATAAATTTCCATCCTTCTTTTCGGATAACGCTAATGAGCATACCAATCGAAGAGTGTGTTCGAAATTTATAGGGTTTCTCGTTGATGTTGTTGTGTTGATTCGCAAGTGCCCGCACGTAGGCCAAGTAGTCGAATCTTGATGGGCGAAATAGCTTTACGGGTGATCTTAGATACAAGCTCTGTATTTGGTAGGCTATAGCTCGTATACCAGCAGTCAAGACTGATACTGCTTGATTACTTCTCTTATGCTCCAAAGCGCTATCTTCCACACCCATCTTACCAGTATCATTGTATACGAACCCCCTAATAGGAATCATCGAGTAAACTTCTTGACATTGTGAATTTTTCAGCTGAATATAACAATCATCGCCCATCATATAATCGTTAACAAATCTAAGCTCAGCTTATGTCGGAGCATTTATTGTGAATACTAGTGCCAATCTTTTGATAATCGAGCTCAAAAAAAAAAAAAAAATTCAAACCGTTTGCATATTGCGCGATCAAATACAAGTTGTTTAATAAAGCACACCTAACAAACAGAAGCGGCAGTGCTTCACATAGCAAAGCGCCTTGAGTCAGAGTGTGGTATGCCAATACGGCAACCATCTAAGCTTTCACGACAAAGCTATTCCGCTTTTCGTAGGGGTAGCACCGAGACCCTCAAGTCTAACTTACAAGCGCACCAAAACATAAAACTGTAAATCCAGAAGCAGCAAACCCGCTGTACCGGTTTTGTTGAGGTGCCAGTAATGCATCATATAGTAGCCAAACTGACAAATTCAGCATTCACCTAGTTTGGGAAGCTCCCACATATCAGTTCGGGCTCAAAACGCGGATTTCGGTGTTAGTGCACGTGCCTACACTATATTAACTACAAATTAACTCCGTACCTCTAAAAATTTTGACCGAGCTTCGCCGTCTTGGGGCACCCAAAAAATTCTATTTGCGATTCAGGGGGTGCAAAAACTGTAATTATCTAGAAGCTGAAGCTCTACTGCACTAGTGTTGAACCGTTGCCGGTTTCCGCTTTCCTGGCAAAATGCTTATTTTATGAGACTTTTTTCTGTAATGCGCTATAACTTTGCTTAGAACAGCCTGAGACGGCGCTGGAAACACCCATTGTAACCCTGAACCCTGCTGATAGCAGCCACAAGAAGGAAAAGGGACCCTAGATGTCTGTAGCATAACATGTGCTTGGAAGTGAAACGTATAGCTGCAAAAAAGATGTTCGATCAGGTTTCGATTAGGTGCAATATTTTTGGTGAGAGTGGTTTGTATAGCGCACCACTTTTAGGGGGGAAGAAAGATTGTGTGTGCACTTTGTTTTTGTGCATAAACAAATTCCCACACAAGATTGCAGTAATTGAACACAACCTCCTCTTCAAAGGATAACTTGTGAACGTGCTATCTTCCAATACGGGACGTCACAATCATTATAGAAATTACTGTAATCACTAGAGGATGGTGAATACTATGCCTGATGCCTGCCAATTACGACTAAGTTTCGAGACACGGGTTCAGTAATACTGATGTGCCAATTTTAGACACCAAATGGCGATCTATCATCAAATCGAGTCTCTGGATGACAATCGATCATTCAAGCTGGAGTATCATCAAATGAATGAAGAGGATGGAGGTTACAGTTGACAGAGATCAATGGCTACGGTAACTATGTCGGTCACAGTGGGGGTGTAACAGAGGTACACCAATTGATTGTGCAGTCAGTATTTAGTGTATTTGTCTGGGTCACAACCGTTTGATGAAGTTGATGAAGTTGATGAAGTTGCAAGAGGCGGACGTTTCAGACATGATGGATACTGATACTGATATCTTGGCCCACAACCAAAGTGCACATTGCCCAATTTTGAAATGAACCGAGCGCGTCCTTGGACTAGAATGAGTAGTGTGTGTGGAATACACTCTCTCGAATGGTTGACATTATAGACACAATAGAGATGATGGACTACGTGTGAGCTCACTCAGGGAGCAGGTAAGTGCAAAGCCTTGATACTAGATGTTTTGTACCAGAACAAACACAGTTTCTGGAATCCACGATTGGAGGCTGGCACGTCAATTGGTTCGGCTAAAGCATGATTTCATGCTAGTCAACTTGAAGGACCGATCTTGTCCTCAACTTGCTGCAAGGGTCGCTGATTGTGGTCGCAACCAAACTTCTGTCAATGAAAGAACCTGGCACCAAGATAACTTATTCTAAAGTCAGATTGGTGGATGAGGGAAACCATACGAGATCCAATCATGAGCACTGTGGTGATCGTCATCCAAGTGGACCCCCAACCCCGTCTAGTCATGGACCTGCCCAAAAGCATTGAAGAGTCATGCAGCCACATTCGATGAATAGCATCATAAAGAAAAAGGGAGACCATCTCATTGAAACGGAAGTAGACTCGTTGCGTAATGTCTTTCAATGGAAATACTGGCGAGCCCAATATGTTTATAGATACTATCTGATACACACCTGCCACTTCCTGATGGTAGTTACAGATTCTCAGAAACCTGAGTGGAGCGAACGTGAGGTGCTATTTAGGAATATCCTCCACTGGTGATGACTTGGCAATTACATAATGGGACATGCTATATCAAGTAAATTGTGTAATATCGATTATGGTACACAAACCAAGCAGTAGAACTCAATGTGAAATCAGTCACAAGACTCTGCCAGCCAGTAAGAACATAAACCCTATGGTAACACCTACTAAGGAAGCAGACGGAAATAGAATGAACGAAGCTGGAGGACGCAAAGTAGCTGCAACAGAACAAAAAAGGAGAATGTTAACCAACGAGGATGGGTGTTTTCGTGCGCCCCGGTCCTAACGGAGACGGACATGGGAACACCCCCATGTAAAATAAGCATCGACTTGTACAAAGGAGCCTACACCAAAATACGAAACAGAGACCCCGCGCCCACATTGCAAAAGAGTAACTATTGGAAACTGTTACGTATGCATAACATGGTGATTGCCTCTATGGTCAACGAGATTCAACTTGACGACGCCACTTACTCAATAGATTCAGATTCGGCACTATTTCTTTTCTTTAACATCTCTACGTTCTGTATAATGTATTGAATGAACAATGGGAATCAATCTCGGTTCTGAGTGCATCAACACGCTAGTATAGGTTGCCTCAAGACATCAAAGAGAAGTGGTCTCTGCGCACCACCCAAAGCTGTGCCCATAACGCAGTCTTTTGACACTATCACTGCACACTTACTCCGAAGAATTTGGACCACGATACCAAGGCTATTGCACCAGTACATCAAGGATTTTGCACCCGTACATCAACGATTTTACACTAACCCACCAAGTATGAATACATCCACACACCTATTTTGAACATTTTCATCAAAAACGAAAGACATCCATGCAGTAACTGCAGGCCCACCCAGAGACCTATAGTAGTAACCTAGTCATATTAAGTTAATGCCGCAGATCCTTTACACGAGACTGCTTACTTCGCTAGGAGAAACAGACCAGCGTCGAAATCGCAAAATTCGAGCTGATCTGACTACAATATGGGACAAGACTATAACAAAAACTCACGATAACCACACCCAGTGTTGAACTTGTAGCATAACAAAACTGGCGACTTTTTACATAGCGAAACAAACTTCCTTAACATACCAATCAACACTTATGTAACAAACCAAGTTGTACGGAGGGAGCATCGACATAGATTTGTAGCACTTAGAGCGACCAATTCAAGAAGAAGTACAAGGTGATTATTTCCTGGAATACACTCTTGCGCGGCGTACAAATTTTGTGAAAGAAATTTGATGAAACTTTGTTCCCAGATAATCCGCAGTTCAAAGGGGACTTCCTAATGAATACTTTTTTAAACGTAGAGACCCTCCTGAAAACACACGCAATTATGCCAGTGCAAATGGTTTTCCTGGATTTATTGAGGGCCTAACCCACAAGATTGCACTGGTCTTTCACGGCGTGAACAAAAAGATATTCATATATAATGATACTAAGAGTTCGAAAATTCGTTGCCTTAAGCCTCAACTCTAGAAGAAAGTTTTGTTGGCACTAATGCTCTTGTATGATTTGAACAGAGCCATATGTTAAAAAACTTCAACAATAAGTTTTTGGCACAACTAGGGTGATGATATTGAGCTAAAATTGAGAGTCATAACATATGAATAAAGGGGGCTCAGCAGTAGGCAAATAGGCCAAACGGCGGAATAATAACACGAAGCGTTCGAAGAAAATTTCAAGTACAACTAAAACACGGGCAGGACAAAAATCTCAAAAAAAAAGATTTCCCGTAACATGAACTGCTATATCTGCAAAGCAAACTGAACAATCGGGATTGGGTTTCAGGGCATTCTCCATGTAATTGGGGATTCGCGTTGTTTAATATTTGAGAGATCAAGACTCCGAGTTGTAACTTACTGTGTAAACTCAATATCTAAGTTGGGACGCTTTACCTCCTCTCAACATATGTTCACTTGAGTGAATCTCAAAATGTGATAAGTTATTCAGGAATTCGTATTTATATTACTCCCTTGGGGATCTGTTAAACAAAACTTGATTGCACGTTTACCCTTGATATTTTTAGACGACTCGTAATAACGAAGTGTAATCTGATGTTTGGGTAGTCTGTCTTTGCCTTGCAAAATTTAAGAATGACCCAAATTCATTTGTGTAAATTTAGAAGCTACTCAGTAACTGGTATTTAACATACATGGAGAGCATTATCCCATTATGCAAACAATCGAGATTTTTGTTATACCATAATTCCAATTTTTTTTCCCGAAATTGAGATCCCTGTTATCAGTATACATTCAATCGGTTGTTGATACGCGCAAAATCTGTAATTCCAGCCCCGAACATTATCTTCGAAAACCAAGTGTTAGTTCTGTGCGATACTCCCTAAAGGCGGTCACTTTTCTTTTTCCTAGCGTTTGGATCAGTATCGCAGGTGCATGGATGTGTCAAGTCCTTAATGAGAAAAGGTGCAAAATTTATGTGCGAATACAATTCAGCCTATTCTATTCACGATGTGAAAATAGTTGGTGTGTGGGTGTAAAAATATTGATGTGTGGTTGTAAAAACATTTCAAAAAACTTGAGGTAAGGGTGCAAATACTTTGTCAATAGGTTGCGGTGAGAATGTAATATATGGGCGGCACCTGTGCAACTTGTACTGGTGCAGGGGGTGCACTCTGCGCAAAATTGATTATATGTGTATGTACTATACACAAGTCGCAGAGGTATTACATCGTTGAATTAGGGTCGAATTTACGTGAAGCGGAACTGACGATCATCAAGTGGGTTAGCTCTTGAAGATGCAGGCGTTTATCATACATTGAGCCCTCAGTACTGACCAACAATAGTGTTGTCAAGCATTAGAGGGAGCTCCCTGTTCGGCATGTGTTGGACAAACTCTTACAAATGTTTGGAGGGGTTCTTATATTCACCCACCTTTTCTTCGGGTTGAGCTCTTTGTTTTGGGCAGCGGGCCGTGTTCCCCACCTCAAAATGTCTCATAGTGCTAACAAACTTTAAATTCAGCCTTCTCTGACAGTGCTAACAAATTATTGCGTCAGCACAATCAATCGATCACACGCTCTGTATTGAATGCTTGTTATTGAGGTGCACACACCTCATTAGCGTTGTCCACTTGGAAGGAGTGATAAGCGCTACAATTGTATTGGCCGGTCTTCAGCCCCCCTGTGTTGCGTTTATCAAGCATCGACTGCAAAGCACTAGCACACCTGCTTGCTCGAAAATGAATTTTCATACAGAGCAATTCGAGTCCAGGGAGTCAAAAACACCAGCAATCCTTGACATAGAGGTTTTGACAGACCCTTTCAGGCAAAGGTCGAGTCGAGCATTCATCTTTGCCTATGATACTTGTTCACTGAACGAAGACGATACAGCGGCTCCTCTATACTTAGGTTTTCGCCAATGAAGATGTAACAGCTGTATGATTCTCCCCTAATTAAATTCGTGTTTTGGGACTCAGCAAACCCTTGATCCACATCCATATGCAGCAACATGTATGTGGTAATGGATCTGTCTGGGCTGAATATTTGCGCATTCTTTCTCCAGGAGGTTTGTAAAATAAATACGTCTTCTTTTATTGTAACACCCCTTTGATGTCGTTCAGGATTTAGTCTCAACTCGCAATTTTCATTGCATTGACATTGGAAAGTTTTGATTTCATTTGTGGCGATCGGAGTAGAATAGACTGACGAAGAGCCGCCGAGACACACTTAAGTGAAGACTCCCCAGAAGGCATTCCGCTGTGCCACCTTTGTTAGCGGTGTTGGACTTCTTCAACTCAAATCAAGATTTCAATGGTGCACCGTTGCAACCTACCCCTCCAAGTTCTTCCCAATCAATGAGCTAATGGCACTCCAATATATCCTTTGCATCACTCTCGGAAAGGTCTCGTGTACCCGACATCTTTGTACACCTGACGTCTTTGTACACATTGTAACTGCGTAAGCAATCGATGCACCTCTGCTACAAGTCACTCTGTGACTATTGTAGCTACCGTAGCCATTGATCCTTGTCTGTTACGAGATCTATCCTCTTCATTGAGCTTCCCATTTTGTGATACTCCAGCTTGAATGATTGATTGCTATCTAGAGACTCAATTGGATGATAGATCACTACTTGGTGTCTAAAACTGACACAATATCACCACTGAACCTGTGTCTCGAAACTCAACCTTGAATGGCATCAGACGTAGTATTCACCATCCTCTAATGATTACAGTAATTTCTATAATGATTGTGACGTCCCGTATTGGAAGATAGCACGTTCACAAGTTATCCTTTGAAGAGGAGGTTGTGTTCAATTACTGCAATCTTGTGTGGGAACTTGTTTATGCACAAAAACAAAGTGCACACACATTCTTTCTTCCCCCCTAAAAGTGGTGCACTATACAAACCACTCTCACCAAAAATATTGCACCTAATCGAAACCTGATCAAAACATCTTTTTTGCAGCCATACGTTTCACTTCCAAGCACAGGTTATGCTACAGACATCTAGGGTCCCTTTTCCTTCTTGTGGCTGCTATCAGCAGGGTTCAGGGTTACAATGGGTGTTTCCAGCGCTGTCCCAGACTCTTTTAGGCAAAGTTATAGCGCATTTTAGTGCGCATTACAGAAGTCTCATAAAATGGGCAATTTGTCAGGAAAAGCGGAAAGTGACAACGGTTCAACACTAGTGCAGTAGAGCTACTGCTCCTAAAGATCTACTGCTCCTCCACCCTTTAAATCCATAAAAAATGAAAATTTTTCGATGCCCCAGGCCGATGAAGCACGGTCAAAAATCTTGAGGTGTACGGAGTTAATTTGTAGTTAATATAGTGTAGACACGTGCGTTAACACCGAAAACCGCATTTTGAGCCCGAACTGACATGTGGGAACTTCCCAAACTAGGTGGGTGCTATACCTTCCTCCCTAGTCGTGGTTGAATTAGCGGTCTCGTGATGTGAAGTTCACTTCTGATATTTTCTCGAAATTAAATTTGTCTGAGTCAAGATCAATTGACACGAAAATCTTACTCATCATTCTTGATGATGCTACCGACAAAATTTGTCTTCTATTCACGATGTTTGTGTGCCTACTCGTCAGTGTTGCATTGAATGGAATCCCTCGAGGAAGGGGGCTCTAATAAGAGTGCAATGGTTTAGAACTTTTGGTATAAAAGAGAGGGAAGATTTAGCATTATTGAGGAACAAGGTTGCATTATATTGTCAACCAAGAGAATGGTCTACCCTAATTATAGCTTCTACAACAACAAATGAACGACATATAATCAATTGGCCAAACAAGAACAACAAACCAAAAAAAGCAAAAGAAAAACAAATTGAGAAAGAATAAAACTAAAAGGAATCAGTGCTGGCTAAAGAAAGAATCTCAAAGTCGGAATCAACCTCATCACCACCATCATCGTTATCCTCAAAAACCTCATATTCATAATGATCATCTTCACGAACAATTGAGCCACTATTGGCATCAATATAATCGGACAAGTCCACACTCTCACGGGCCAAAACTGGCAAAACCATCGAATGGAAAGAGGATGATTGTGTCGCTGACTCCAGTCTTGTAGTTGCATTTTCGTCAAGGAGTTCAAATTCCTCTTTTGTTGACGAAATGGAGGCAGAATCCCTCCCTTCTTTCCACAACATCAAATCTGCTTCGTGTTGACCTTCGGCAAAAACACAAAAGGCTCTTTTCTTGTCTTCAACGTAAAAGTCCATACAAAGAGGGTATCGGGTAATGGGATGTTTCAAAATGATGTTGGATTTTGTTAAACAACCCGGGTTAATACCATGAGGTTTGTTGATGACCAGCTCCAGAACTTTCACGTCCTCTTCATAAACCTCAATTCTCAAGTCATTACAACTGAAAGTGGTATTCGAATTGTTTTGCAATTCAAGATTCAAAATCACTGATGATTGAATTTTGTATGCAGCGTGGATTAAATGAACACCACCATCAACCATGGACTCGTTGAACAGGTCATTCACATCAATCCGTTTTCTGTCTGCATCCTTTGCAGTAGAAAGAGATTCTGATTCTGCTGAATCCTCTCTTGGGCTTTCTTTGAGTTCGAAATCCATTTGAAACAGATTATTTTCAATTTTCCTACTTGTCATGATCATGTTGGAGGCTTCAATCACCAATGTTGCTTCGTCTTCAAATACAAATCCCTGAGGCACCGCATCCAATTTGTAAAACTTAACTTGGCCGGGTTTCACATCAGCAGTCTTGATTGTGGTTGAGTACTCTTTTGCATTTGCATCAACAAGATTGACTTTAAAGTCTCCACCCTCAATTGACACTTCAGATTTGTTAATCAATTGAATACACAGCTTCGTTGATGTTGATCCCAAACTCAAGGTCACTATAGCGTCACATTTTATTTCTTCTTCTTCTTCTTCTTCTTCTTCTTCTTCGTCTTCTTCGTCTTCTTCTTCGTCATTATTGGTTTCCACGTGTAGAGCATCATTTGCAGAGATGGCAAACGCTTTCTTCAACAAAAAATCCTCGACACACAGTTCCAAATATTGATGCTTCGCACCTTCGTGGGGAAACGACAAACCATTTGCGTCCAAAATTCTTAAAAGTCGTGAATACTTGTCGCTCCTACTTATAATGCTATCAACTTCGTCAATGAAATTCTCAAATCCCTTTGATTGAAGTAGGGTCTCTAACCTCACTCTGTTGGCATCGGAACAACTGGACAACGGAATGTCGTAAATAATATTATCAGATCTAGTATTGGGAAATACATTACGCCTATCACAGTCTGAATTCACACCATTGACATTAAACTTATCATTGAAAATATTTCTGGAAAAAGTATCAGGTACAGTAACTTTCACTGTCGGATGCGAATAAGAATGAGTGCCATACGTCAACTTCTCATCTTGCTGTCTTCTTTCACATTCAGCACAAAGATCATAGTTTGGACAAACCAAGCAACAATATCTAACTCCCTTGAGGGGAATAAAGTCGTGAGGGCAACAATGGTCACAAGCAATATTTGTATGCACAACATCAGCTTCTTCAACGGGATCAATCTCTCTTTGTGAACTATGGGAGGCATCGGCGGCACCTTTAGCAGCAGCAACAGCAGCAGTGGCAGCAATTTCCGTTTCAACTTTTTGTGTAGTTGCATCGGTCTTGGATCCAGTCAGTTTGTGCTTATTTTCAACAAAGAACTCCTTAAATTGTTCCAAAGTTGCCTCAAGTAACAAATCTCCCAATCTTGCAAAATCAATCGATGGATAATGGTGGGATAAAGGGTCAGTGGTCTCTGTTGTTGTTGTTGTTGATGCTGTTGGTATGGAAGAAGATGGGGAAGTTTTCGTAGATGACGACAATGGCTCTTGACCCAATGGCGATACCACAACATTCAACTTGACATGATTCTTAACCTTTAAGCTTCTACCAAGTGATTTGAAATCCTCTTCATTATCCAAAGGTATAAAACATTTGTGTTTTTTGGATTTTCTTGTAAAATTCAAACCATTAAATTCTTTTGGCAACAAGTCTGGCAACTTGGTGTTTATATATTGAATCAAAGCATCTTTTGAATTGATGGATAAGAAATCATCTTTTCTTGCATGCAATGTCTTTTCAACAAAGCAAGAAGCCTGATCTCCTTCTCCTTCTCCTTTTTTTCCACTAAGGACATTAATCTTGATGGTTATCATCTGATCTGATTTGGGCATAGCGTAGTAGTAGTAATAGTGGTAGTGGTAGTGGTAGTGGTAGTGGCAATAAGGGGGATGGAGTTACTTTTGATGATAGCAAACAAAGGGGTACGGGGGAAGTACGAGGAGTGTGTGGGGGGGAAGTTTTAAAGGCAAAAAATAATAAAAAAAATCAAAAAATAATAAAAGTGTGATAAAAGTGTGAGCCAAGGGGTGCGTGTGTGATGTGTGTGAAGTGTGGAGATAGATCCAGTAGCAAAGCAATTGCAGTTGGTTTCGTATATTGGAAATGTATGTGATAGTAGTCGGCGTATATGTGTATAATAGCAGTCACTTCCTGTTGTATTGTGTGAGTGATGAGTTGTGTGGGGGTGTGGTGTGTGGTGTGTGGTGTGTGGTGTGTGGTGTGTAAGTTTGGAATGATAAGGAAAAAAAGTGTATGATTACAGTCTCCCTTACTTTTGGGTTTCTTACTTGAAAGGATAGCAAGGGTAGTGTACATTGGTTGAGAAAGCAAAATGCTTTTAGCAAAGAGCGCACTACCTCTACTGTATTGTAATTGTCATGTCGTGTAAATAAATACCAGAAAAATGAAAATGGGACATTGCAATTTAATACGTCTTATCTTTAAAGTCTTTCGTTATTGCAAGCTCATAAACACATGACAGTATCAAAATACCCGGAAGCAGTAGTATTTGATCTAGACTACACCCTATGGCCTTGTTGGTGTGATACTCATATATCACCACCACTAAAACCCAAGTCACAGTCACAAATTATTGATTCTTATGGTATGAAACTATCATTCTACCCCGATGTAGAATCAATAATACTAGAACTAGTGGCAAATAACGTCACTATAATAGGAGCTAGTCGAACAGCAACTCCTTCAGTGGCTAAAAAAATTTTAAATCTACTTCACATCAATGGTAAACCAGCAATTCAATATTTTGATGCTCTTGAATGGGGACAAGGTTCTAAAACCAAACACATTAAACTAGCAGCAAAACAACTTGGTATGAACGAGGAGCTAGAGAAAGGTGGGTTTATTTTGTTTGACGATGAGTTGAGAAATAGAGATGTTGCTAGTATCAATTGTCATTTTGCTCATGTTCCTAATGAAACATTGGGGTTAACTAGAAATGTATTTGAAAACGGGTTACAGTCATGGGCTAAAACTGCAAAAAACATTTGACAAGTAAAAGCGGAAAAAGTTTCACAGTGATATGATTGTGATGATTGTGGATCATTATATATATTGGCATTAGACTAGATTTTTTATAGACAGACTAAGAGTATAGTATACACGGCTTCTTAGCAAGTCACGATCGCAACAGGTCTTTGGTAGAATAGGCTCAGTTTGACAATAGCACACAGCCATATTTCAGTTCCTTCCTTCCCTTCTTCCCTTCTTCCTCTTTCAGTGCACAACTTGAAAACTATCGATTGTCCTATTCTCATTATTGGGGTCTCGATGTATACTCTCAATAACCACCGTTTCACTTGACAAGGTATCATCATTATCATTACCCTCTAAACTACTCTCACCATCAGATTCTTCTTCGTCAGCACCACCCCCACCATGTAGATATTGACGTATTGTTGTTTTCAAATGGGGAAATGTATTAACAATCAAAACTCCAGCGCCAACAACCGCGACACAGGTAATTAACGTAGGTTTCAAATTTCGTAGTTCAAATCTCCTTTTATTAAGTCTAAGAGCCATACTTTTCTTTAACAACTGTGGTGGCGTTTGCAGTAACAGCTCTACTTGATGATGTTGCAATGGGTATATACTCTGATGTATAAAACGCTGATGCTATTAGTATAAGTATTATTTTTTAAAAAAATTGTGGCGGGAGATGCTCCGCAATATATAAATTCCTAAGTTAGCCAGCATGTGACATTAACCGCGGTTAGAAAAAATTCATTCAACCCCCCTCGTCTCAAATTTTTCTTTTGCATCAATTTTGAGCCAAATTTATTGGAAAAAACCCTTAATAGGTGTAGTAGCAAGTCCGAAAGACGTCCTTTCAAAAACTCACTTACGTCTACATTAGAGAGGAACTAATTTCAAATCCCATAAAACATTATCATTTATGTTAAATAATTGGTGTATACTTACCAACACCTTCCCTTTTCTCCCATCTCCATCTGCTTCCGATCAAGCTCCTTCCTCAACTCTTCTTCTCCAAAGCTAACGACAATTGATATTGTTCTTCAATTGAAGGACATTTCTCAAACCACGCATCAAGATACTTTTGAATCTCAACAACTTCCAAAAAATTGTATCCAGCATTCTTAAATCGATCAATGCCAGAAACAATATCACACGTTTTGGCACGTTTGGCAAAATTAAGCATTCTAGTCCTATTCAATAAATAATCAGGATTGCCATGAAAAACAAATGTCAAATCGGATAAAAAAACCCCAAAGAACGGAACACATGGCTCAGACCCAATAAATTTCAAAACATCCCGATACTCATTAAAGTTACGACTTGAATTCATCAATTTGTTCATGTTCTTAAGTAAAGTCAATGAATCAGCACTAGCAAAATTCCAAGTCTTTTTCAACCGATGTATAGGCGATGAATAAAGCGCCGAGATGATTGCCGTCATTGATGAAAAATTGTTGTATTGACGACATTTTTCAGCAACTTGAATAAAGTATCGGATAATTTGTACTCGCTTCTTGGCATCAGATTTTCTTAAAATCATGTAAGCAACAAAATTGGTCAATTGGTTGGAATACTTGATGAACTTGGTTATACTTTCAATACTTTCATTCAAGCCTGATTTTTTACCCCATACTTTGGCCAAACATGAAAATTTGGAAATAGCACAATACATTTTGAATTCACGCAATGTTAATTGTCTTGCAAGTTCAACATAATCAATATCCATTAATTTGGTCTTTTTAACAAACGTGGAACCTTTAGTCAATGGAGCTGGTGGTTTGGTGTTGGGAATCACTGGTTGTCTTTCAACTGTATATATCTTACCACCCAAAAGATTCTTCAACTCATTTGACAACAACCGTCCAATGGAAAAAGATTGTACAGCGTCAGATGAAGCAAAGGTCAACCATTTCTTGATGGCGGATTCATTGAAATATGAAGGTGACCAATTCTTTTCAATCAACAACTTCATTATATTCATAACTCGAAGCCGAATGGGATTCTGTTTGCGCACAATCCAGTTATTGTACTCTTCAAAGGCAAGCCCTTCCGGTGGCTCAATATTGAACCGCTCAATCAAAAGTCTAATCAACTCAGCTAACGGCATCATGGTGGCAAATGTCAACAAAAACGCCGTATTAAATTGACTATCAAACAAGTCATGATGCGTCAAGTGTGCCACCAAAGCTTCCTTTGTGCCACCTTTGATGTTTCCTTTTACATCCAACAACAAATCATTTTCATGATCACCTTGCAAATACCACGGAACATCTTTGGCACTAACTTGGCCACCACTAAAGTATGAATGATCCTCCAGTTTCTCAGATGAGAGTGTATTGTTTCTTTCCATCAATAATAGTTGCACATCAAATTCATTGTGCATGACTCGTGTAGCATAATTCAAAATTGTTTCCCTTTCTTCAATCAATTTCTGCGTAATCTCAACAACACTGGTACACGCACCAATACTATCTTGTAAAAGTCCAGATAGTACGTCCTCCGAATCAACATCTTCTTCTGCTCCACCATACACTTTCTCTGCTCGTCCAAGAAGAACAGTTGACAACAACATGGCAGTTTTTTCGTTATCATTTTTCAAAATATCCTTGTCATAAAACAATGGATCTTCATTATCCAAATCCTTGTACCACGGACCAACTTTGCCAATTGATAGTGATTGAGTTGCCATAATAATGTGCAGAACCAAAATATGAAATTCTTGTTTGAATTGGAAAAAATCCAACACAATGGGGTAGTCAAACATGAGATTGAGATCAGTGCTATGACGATGGCCCTCGAGTGATAAGGCATTGAAAGCCTTGTTCACATTTGTGAGCTCCTTTCCATCTTTGAACTCGTCAGTTTTAATTAAACAAAAAACAGTAAAATCAAAAGATTCCATAAGGTCTATCAAGGAGCTAGAATGATGGAGAAATCTGTAAATTAGTCGCAAAACTTGTGAGTTTCTCTCCTCCAAAAAGCTAGCTTCGTTGGTAGTTGACGGTTCTGTCTCAATTGTGTTACAGGCCTCCTCGCCAAGTTTAATCATTTCCGCCAGATAACGAGAAACTGATTCCAAGACTTGGTGATCGAGCAATACTTTGGTATGATGTTTATTCTTGAGTTCGTTCCCACTGGCATTCAAAAAGGAGTTTTTGGCAACAAAGAATGGATTACACCAATTACCACCATTGAACTCCCCCAATAAAAACCTCGGAATAGTCTGAGGTAACACATCCGCCCTCTCTTTCCCTTCTGCATCAGATAAGTCGGACGAGTCATAGTCTTTCGCCAGTACTATTTTATCAGCTGTCAACTTCATAAAAATGTCAATAAAACTATTTGTGCATTTCCTCAAAAGAAGAATATCTTTTGTTATTCGCTCAAGTGTAGGGTCCTCCACATTGCTACTTTCTGCATTAGCTGCCTGATTGGTAGACCCAGATATTTCTTGTGTCATATGCATTTTGTACTCATCTTTGATTGAAGTCATTGAATTGAGACGCACCACGTCTGGAGAAGCTTCCTCATTTTCGTATGCATTCAAGTACAATATGCAAATCAAGTACAAGTGAGACATGGTGTGGCAAATAGTCCTGAGCTTTCGCCTGACTATACTCTCATACTGACCATTAACATAATCATCCAGATCAAGCCGTGAAGATGCACATACTATAGCTACCAATTTGTTCAAACGCGAATAGTGGGTATCAAACATTGATCTTTTCGGATTTGTGACTGACTTCAATAGTAAATCGAGCGATGAATCAATTTCTTGTCTTAAAGCAGACCATTTTGTAACATCTGACCCATGCTTGTAGAACAACCCGTCCATTGCAAATAGTGGCTTGCTAAAATTGTGGTACGATGCATTTGTGCTTTGGGTACTTAGGGACGAATTTGAGTCCCTTTTCGCTGAGTCAAAGGATGGTGTTATAGAGTTCTCTCTTGGGACAATTTTTGGATTGCTCGAGTTCCGAGTACCAGTGATATTCACTGCCAATACATTTTCAATTGTTTCAGCATCTGGATACTCCAAGTTTGGTGGAAATCCCAATGGATCAAAAGATAACAATGGCAATGACTCACAATAGATATTCAATTGTTGACAATAAAAAACAAAATCTCCCGAAGTAGTTGAACGAGGCACCCAAGTAACTGTTTTATTGTTTCTAGTTCGGTATTCTTCTGCCAAGTACTCCGCTTCTTCTAGACCTGTGAGCCTCAATTCATCCATGTTGTCCAATGTAGATAGATGATGCTTATGTAAAGAGCTTACATCGCTCTGGGTTGTTTGAGTTTCCTGACTCAAATTTTGACTGAATGAGGGACGCTTTGGTAAGGCATCCGTGTCTAAGCTGTTGGTCCCTTGCTGAGCCGAGCTTTTAGAATCTGAAGGAATGCTAGTTTCAGAACTGGCAAAACTAACTACCGAATTCTTTCGAGTAGCATTGGATGAAGAATTCTTTTCCGAATCCAAAAGATTCTTTTGCAATAGGCTCGTAAACGAAGGGATCAAAACGTTTGCTGCTGTGTTTGCTGCTGTTATCGAATCCAATTCCTTATTGTCCTTCATTTTCTTTAGTACAGGTTGAACATAGTTGACAGAACGAACAAAGGTATTTGGAAACCAGCCTCTACGTGCCCCACCGTCATCATCAAAGATTACACCGTCCCACCAACCAGTGGCAGATTTGGCTAAAACGTAGATTGTATCTCCTAAAACCAATGACAAGTGTGACTCTTGAGACTCCTGAAAATCATGTAAAGCAATGACAGTGTCAAGCGGTTGTAGCTGATCTGCTCTTCCGGTGTGAGTATCTCCGGGGGATACTGCATCCGGTGCAATTTCATCAAACAATGGGTTATTTGACATTTGTATGAAGTCCCTTATAATAGGAAGCAAACTTGACAATAGAATGAAACAAACACTCAGTTATGTAAATCTAGCATAGAATAAGGGATATTGACGTGCAAAGTAAATTTTGGAGTAGGATCAGTTCCTTTATTGTCCTTGCAAAGTGCAAAATGTGTGTGTATGTATGTGTGTTTGTGTGTTTGTGTTGGCACTATACACTTATGGCTGACTAGATTCGTCAATGAATGTGCACTGATGGCTTGTTTAATATTTGATTGATTAAAGCCCAATTTCTGGAAAACAAAAAATCTTGTTCAAGTTTGGATGCCGCATGGGAGGACGAAAAGGAAAATATATCGTCCATTATAGGATAAATCATACAACAAAACTAGTCACTCCACCGTCATATTATCGCCATCACAGAAACCAACTCATCCACTACTAAAGAAGAAACCACAAATCAATCACAAGTATGTCCCTTTTTTTCAAAACACCCTTGGAAATTGAAATCAGATTGGAGAACGAAGAGAGTCGAAAGCATGCCGAGGTCAAGAACCCACATGGACGACTTGACAAGCTACCTATTTATATGGATGGGGAAACTGTAAAGGGGACAATCACATTGTTTACAAAAGAAGGCAAAAGGGTGGAACATCAAGGGGTTAAGGTACAGCTTTTGGGAACAATAGAGACCAACAATGATGGATTGTCTTCGTCCAATTTTCTATCACTAGCAACCGAATTGGCTGCCCCTGGTCAATTAGTACATTCTGAATCATACCCTTTTGAGTTTAGAAACGTTGAAAAACAGTACGAAAGCTATAGAGGGAAAAATGCTCGCTTACGGTATTATGTCAAGGTCACAGTTTTACGAAAGTCAAATGCTGAAATCAATAGGGAGAAGGAACTTTGGGTCTACCAGTACACCAGTACATTGGCTCACGAGAAGGTAAATAAACATAATACAGTACCTAGCTCAATGCAAGCAGCACCAAAACAGAAGGATAGCACAACCACCAATGGTGTCAAAATGGACGTTGGAATAGAGGATTGCTTACACATTGAGTTTGAATACTCAAAATCTCGGTTTTCATTAAGGGATGTGATTATTGGAAGAATTTATTTTTTGCTAGTACGGCTAAAGATAAAACACATGGAATTGTCCTTGATTAGAAGGGAAACAGTGGGCTCAAGTCCAAAACAAATAACTGATAGCGAGACTGTTGTTCGGTTTGAGATAATGGATGGTGCGCCAGTGAAAGGTGAAACAATTCCGATCCGGCTATTTTTAAGCGGGTTTGACCTAACACCTACTTATAAGGATGTAAATAAGAAGTTTTCTGTTAGAACCTACCTTTCCTTGGTTTTGATAGACGAAGATGCAAGGAGGTATTTCAAGCAGAGTGAAATATTACTCTACCGTGATGCTTGATTGTGTACTTTAGATATACGTTGCTATTGTATTTTGACAAATCCTTCAAGTGAAAATGGGCTGTAATATAATTTTCACACGTTGTTCCAGGAATAATCCAATGCAGCGTCTTCACGAAAACTGCGCCAGTTCATTTGGTACCTCACCCATAGTGTGTGTGACTTAAGAGGAGACTGCAGCATTGTCGATCTCACTCCTCTTTACCGTAACGCATCTCGCTCGTCCCATTGCACAGGACCTCTCTCCTGAATCAGCTGTCTGCCTATAGGCTCCATGCGGCTTAGCTGTTCTGCATCGGTTGAGGGCTACGAATAAAAGTGGTTGGTACAGAGTTGTGTGGTGGTGGTTTTTTGGTTGTTGATTTGTTTTTTCTTTTGTCAATGTCCAAATATTTGTGTGTCGTGGAAGTCGATATGCAACACTGACTATGTATGTAGAACTTGCAAACTCCTCTAAAGTGTACTACTAGAGAGTAGCTACCTACAAATGGGGCTCTTTTCTCTACCTCTATCTCTCAATACTCACATATCAGCTTTCTGCCCAAGAAACGGCTCCTCGCTCACACGATCCACCGTTTTTCCAACATTTTGCATGATTTTGAATACAATTAATCAAAAAACAGTTTAGAAAAAAATATCACACCTAATTGAAACATTTCTTTTGCAACTATACGTTTCATCTCGAAGCATAGCTTATGCTACAGACGTCTAAGGTCCTTTTCTTCTTTGTGGTAGTTATCAGTGTGGTTCAGGGTTACTATGAGTGTCTCCACCGCCATCTCAGGCTGTTCTAAGCAAAATTATAGCGTATTTTAGCGCACATTTCAAAAAGTTTCGTAAAATTGGCAATTTGTCAGGAAAAGCAAAAACCGACAACGGTTCAACGCTGGGGTGCAGTAGAGCTACAGTTCCTGCACCTCCTAAATCCCAAAAAAATTTTTGGGTGCCCCAAAACCGCAAAGCACGGTCAAAACTTGTTAGGGGTATGTATTTACTTTGTAGTTTATATAGTGTAGGCACGTGCGTTAACACCAAAAACCGCGTTTTGAGCCCGAACTGACATGTGGAAGCTTCCCAAACCAGATGTGAGCTGAATCTAGCAGTTTGGCTACGACCATATAATACGTTACTGGAGCCCCAACAAAACTGGTGCAGCAGATTTGTCGCTACTAAGTGAAACAGCATTCCACTATACATATAATGCCTTGTTGTCGCATATGCAAATGTCGCGAAGTGACTAGGAACCATGTGATCTGGTTGCTAAATCCTTGTTGTTGATTTCTCTATTTGAATGGATTTAAGCGGGTACAAACAACACTGTATCCAATTCTAGACCAACAGTGATGTCTCATTGCTCCACGTATGATATCTTAGCTACACCTCTGGCATCGTTTAGCTACAGTCTCGTAGCGTTTCAAAGCTAAATTGTATATAGATAACTAACGCGATTTGCAACTATCCAGAGATCGTTAGCGTCTATTTAGCAGCTGCTGACTGGCGTGGTTCTACTCCTTACGGCGTGTCGTATCTTCACACTTGTAGTGGCCAGGTTTAGGATTTCCGAGTTGACCAGCCACATACACGTTTTGGGAGGTGATTATGAATGCTGATTATCACTTTGTAAGACCCACTAAGGTGTTTGAATAAATTTATTGATTTCGTCCATGCAATGAGACATTAATAAGGTTTGCGACGAGAGAGTGGTCTGATATTTTATTGATCTGTATGGAATATGGCTCTCGGCAATCGTGTTCCATCTGCTGACACAAAACCCGTTCAGAGTTTTTATCAGCAAACAATTTTCATTTGATAAATTGCCAACCATTGTCAGTCAAACTCACGTAGAATTATAAAACGCAGCGAGTTCATGCAATCGTTGGACTGAGATAAGCAATGGGTTTTGGTGAATTATTGTGTGTGCGAATCCATGGAAACAAATAGGCTTCTGATCGCTACTCGTTGGGATGAGCATCAAGTTGTCATGTGTTGTGGGAACAAAAAACTTTAACTTTTACCATGATGGATGCGATTGAGAGGCGAATTTGATCTTTGCTGTGGATATGGTGATGTTGGCAGAGTTAGGGGCCAAGAAAATCTACCTAAAGTTACATCGACGCTTAATATTCTAACGTTGCCTGAAGTATTGGTTCTAGAGGCAAGAGACTAAACTGGCGTCTTGATTTAGATCAGCGGGACTATTTTGAAAAAGCTACGAAAACTTTCATAGTTTATACAAACACACTTTGGCTAGGTATAGAAGATCTTGTTCATGTTGCATAATTCTGTTCGAGTTCTTCTTTGAAACTTAAATCGTCGCGTACTAAGTTGCGGCAGGGGAGGCATCAATTGACGGTTCAAGTGAATCAGTTTGATGGAGGCGTTTATCAAATTAGCCCATTTTTTTATTTAAATCAATAACATTGCCAGACACGAATCAAATCTTCAATGGTAATATATCAATTATTGTCCTAGTTGTTGAAATGGAAGACCGCAAGGAATCGCCAAAACTTGAGCCAGTGGTTTCATTCACAAAAGCGGACTTGGAAGACAAGCACAAGCATGTCTTAACCACCATAGAGTTACCCGGAGGAAAGGAGATTGAAATCACAAACGATGTTGATGTTGCGATGAAGTTTGCCATTGAGCACAAGGGGGAAAGTAAGCCATTGGATCCCGCTACCGATAGAAAGATTTTACGTAAAATTGACATGTACTTGCTTCCTGTCATGTGTTTGTTGTATTGTTTTCAATTTATGGATAAATTGAGTACCAGTTACAGCTCAATTTTAGGTTTGAGGGAAGAATTACATATGAAAGGGGATATGTACAGTTGGACCTCAACCAGTTTTTACATTGGATATTTGGCCTTTGAATTTCCAGCTTCATTGATCCTTCAAAGATTTCCCGTTGCCAAGACTGTAAGTGTTTTTATCATTTTATGGGGAATGATTCTCGCCTTATGCTCGGTTCCAAAGTATGCGGGATTTATAACTTTGAGGACACTATTGGGTATGTTGGAGCTGTCGGTTAGTCCAGCATTTGCTATAATCACATCCCAATGGTATAAAAAGGACGAACAATTTTTGAGGACGGCTTGGTGGTTTGGTTCCAATGGGTTTGGAGTTGATCTCGGTAGTTTGATTGCATATGGCTTGTATAAAAAGCAAGACTCATATACATTACCTGCTTGGAAGTTGGTGTTTGTTGTTACTGGGGTTTTGACGGTATTTTTAGGCTTTATGATTATGCTCCACATCCCCGACACCCCCACTGGTGCGTGGTTTCTTACAGAGGAGGAAAAAGTTTTGGTGGTTGAAAGGATCAGGTCCAATCAACAAGGATTTGGTAGTCCCAAGTTTAAGAGGGAACAATTTATTGAAGCTCTAGCTGATCACCGAACTTGGCTATTTTTTCTCTTCTCAATTGCTCACAACATCCCCAACGGAGGTGTCACATCATTTGGGTCAATATTGCTCAATGAGCAGTTTGGTTATGACACGGCGGATTCCCTTTTGATGGATTTACCTTCAGGAGCAATTGAGATTGTCGGATGTGTTTTGTTTGCGTGGGCCCTGAAGTTTCTCAAGTCTCGTATGATTATGGCAATATTCATGGCAATAGTTACTGTTGTTATGGAATGTTTATTGGCATTTGCCCCAACCGATCACGGAAAACTCGCAGGCTACTATTTGTGGAATCTCAGCCCACTTTGTTTTATTTGCATTCAATCTCAAGTGTCTTCATCTATTGCTGGCCATACAAAGAAAATCACCGTAAACGCTATATTTTTGATCGGTTACTGTGTCGGCAATTTGATTGGTCCTCAAACATTCATTGACAAGCAAGCTCCTACCTACTCTGGGGCCAAAGTTGGTATCGTTGTTTGCGGCAGTTTCGAGCTTGGATGCTTGATTGCAGTTTACATTTCTTTTTATTTGGACAACAAGAGACGCGATGCTTTACCCCCGGTTGATATGAGCCATATTGAGAATTACGAATTTGCTGATTTATCCGATAAGCAGAATCCAAACTTTAGATATGCACTTTAGTATAATGTGTAAGGGATGCGTTATAATGGTGAGAGAGATGTAAAAATGTGGTTGTATATCGTTTCTAGGATATGAACAGAAAGCTCTATGCATGAGTGTAGGCAAGCATATTATGGCTTGTACTTTCTGTCAACCTACATGTTTTTAATTAGTTTATGAGCTACACATCCAGTTACTGCGTTTTCGTGGGTATCACTAGCATAAAAGCCTCTATATGCCCACAGAAACATAATGATTAGTCTTATTCTGCAAAATGATGGGAGAGGGGTGCTCATCGTGCTTTCTTTGCAAATGGACTTTATTTTGTACGTCTTTATTACGTTTCTCAGCATCGTAATGTTGGTTTGGTAAATCGTTGTTTTGGAAAAACGATCGAAGTCGTTGCAATTACAATTAGTTTTGCAGTGATCGCAAAAGATTGTATCAAGATACTAATTGTGTTGCTTTCATAAATATATAGCAAGCTGTAGTCTCGTTTTAAAGACCTACTTGTAGAGTGTGAAGGTGGGGAGAGAAAGTTGAATTGTGGTTCGATTTCCTCTTTACAACACTATGAGGCTCTGTTTTCTCGATACGTAGAAGATGTTAAGAAAATAGCACTGAAAAGTTAGTATTGGATCTACAGAGAGGTTTGTTATTTTTTTTTGAGCTTTAAGGCATTCAAAAACTGGTAAAATCTCAATTTTACGCAAAAGGACAGTCTCTATATTCTTTGGGTGCACAGGAATGCAACGAATTCAGAAATGTAGAGAGAACGCCCACCATTACAGAAAGCAGCACCAATTGAATAAATAAATTTTTCAAAACGCAAGAGAAATACAACAGCTCGCATGTTTTGAAAATGAGTGCAATTAGGTATACATATATGTATTAATAAAAGTAATTACTATCATGATTAGCTGTCGCCCATAATAGAATAGTGCCAAAGTGACATAGTTGGACCAATTATGCTGGCTTACTTGTGTTTTCTGAATGGGATACTGGTTGGCATTGGAATTGGATGTGGTACAAGGTATGAATTGAGTCTTGTTGCAGTACCAGCAAACGCATTATACCAGGCGATGAAAGCAGTAATGGTTCCAATGACACCACCCGCACGAGTAACACCAACTCTTCCACTAAACTCCCCACCTGCAAGTAACAAGAATGTCAAAAACAAAAAGAAGAACAATGAAAAGAATGCCCAAGTTGACTTCATGGTGTTTAAAACCAAAAGGAAAGTAAACAATGCCCACGCCAACAAGAAAAAGGCAACAGCATTATTGAACTGATCAGTATCTTTATAAGCAGCAGCAATACCAAATCTTTCAATAAAAATAGCACCATAGCTCAACCAAAAAGCACCATAAGAAGTCAAAGCAGTGAAACCAAAGGTATTCCCAGTAACAAATTCAAACAAACCGGCCAAAAATTGAACCAAACCACCATAAAAGCAAGCCAATGACACAACAGCGTTGGGGATAGTAATACCCATGGCTCTTGCGTTAACCAAACTCAAGACAAAGGTAGTTAAAGCGAAACCACTCAAACCAATTGGAGCTGGGTTGATATTGATTTTAGGGTATGGAATAGCACCAGGGTTCAAAGTACCACCAAACGCAGCCATTAATTCGTGACGATAGAATTTTTGACCATTTATAGTGACAAATTCTCCGCCATCTCCATGAATTTGTACTCTTGATACGCCATTATCATCAACATCAGTTGAAGCGTGCTTGGAAGGAGCCGAGTGTTGTGACGATGCAGAAGACATAATATATAGATGTAGTTATTTGGTCTTTGAAGGAAGTGGTAATTGTATTATTAGGTATGGAGTGTAAAAGGTATTAAGGTTCGAACTAAGTAATTGATGAAAATTGTGATAAAATGTAATAACACAACAGTTAGTAGTAGGATTTTGGTAAAAAAGCTGAAGAAATGGAAATATAGGGTGATATTTATAGAATTATTCAAATGTAAACCTATATTGGTTACATAATAAAGACGGTTGCGTTTGTGCACCACCTAACGGGGAAGTCGAAGAAAGAAGAAGAGAAGAAAGAGGAAGTATAATAACTCTAAACAGTAAACAGTAAACAATGAATAGTATGGACTGAATGCACGTTTAGCCTAACATGACTGGGCCTTTTATTTAGACTATACAGTACCCATACAAAATTAACTAGTGGATATTGGATATACGTGCACTACAAGAAATAACACCGACATATGACGATATACTCGAAGTGGACACAAACTTCAAACAAAACAAGGTCAAGAAACTTTTAATATATATATAAGAAGGATATAGCCAACCATAAAAGCTTAATCATGTATGTTTTGATCAATTTGTGTCAGTTGGGGATTGGAGTGGTGACAAGAGATTGTTGTACAAGTAGAACAAAAAATGGAAAAGAGAGAGGGTGGGGGGGGGAGGATGCAGGTTTGCCTAGTCCTTTTCAATGACTTTCTGAAATAAGACAAGCTTAGTATATCGCATGGTAATGTTTTAGCCAGCTATTACCGAACACTCCAGCTACTGGTTCTGGCTTTCGTCTAAAAATGTTTTTGATTGTTTTCGATTAATCCTGAAGCAGTAGTTTATTTTGTTTTTTTTTTATTTTTTCACATACAATTATCTAAAATACGTAGTCATTCATTTTCATATGTATCTATAGGTGAGGTGGTTGTGTTTTGTATAGTGTGGTGAAGTATGGTGTGATGTGTATAAAGTATGGTTACAATTAGAGGCTACATATAACTTTGTGCATAAAGTATTTTAGGTGGTGGTGTGGTTTTTTTTTTTTCGTTTTTTATTTTTTCTCCCTTGTTGTCACAATTGGGAATTTCTCGGAGTTTAAACAAAATTGAAAATTACCCTTTTTTTTTGCAAAGGAAAACTCCGAAGTAACAGATACCGAAAACTCAATTCCAACCATACACAACAATCATATATAATAATACGAATCTATACACGTAGCTCTTCACTTACATACTTATTGACCACCAGTAAGTTACTGGCCACGACACATACAATTAGTTTGAAACCCTTGAATGATGTAAAAAAGTAAGAGAAGAAACAGTAATATTACTTTATATAATAGTATCAACTATAACTCTAAAACCTAGTAGTATTTCCAACTAGCTCTCAATCGACACTGAGAAGAAGTAGTATTAGAAGTAGTAATCGTCGAAGCATCCGTGATGATAACAGGTAGTAATAGGTAGTATTTCTGTATAAGTCATGACTTTATATGATGTTCTGTTGGTCTCTATGACAGCGTCGTGTTTTATTGTACAAAGTTAAACTCTTCACTTTTTTCTTGTTTTACACTATGTATGCAAGTTTTGTTTTTGTGTTCTTTTTTCAATCAATAGATTATAGTCAGTTAGTTAATGTATATGTTTGTGGTGGTGTAAAAAACTTTAGGAAATGTCTTTCTCAGAGGGCGAGTAGTGGGGCTGGTTGGTTAAAGAACGTCGTCAATTTTGCTAACAGTTACTACTACTACTACTACTACTACTACTACTACTACTATCATCATCATCATCATGATGGTATTCATTAACCCTCTACATATTTAGTTGCTTATATTACGTTAATTGACTCGTCTACCACTTCTTGGGGAAAAATATTTACAACTTTGTACACTGATCAATAAGTAAAGCTTAAATTACGTTACGTCGTTGTTTTCTTGCTAGCTCTCTTCTGTTGCAATTTTCTATTATTATTATTGAAAAGCGAACCAGAGCTCATCGGTGTTCAGCCCGCTTACCTTGACTCTCACAAGCTCATAATAGCTTTTGTAAAATTACAAAACAAAAGTTTTACTGCCAGTGTATTATAATTTACGTAGTGCTATCTTGACTTTGATAATGCAACCCTTACATTTTTTGCCTTCTCTTTTCTTTACCAATCGTCGAAGGACAATCGTCGATTTGAGAAACGGTTCTCAAGCAGTTTACCAAACAACTGGTACTTTCAATGGTTACAGCTCATAGTTAAACTACAATCCACAACATTATTATTTTTCAAAAATAATAGTAACGTCTTTTCAGTCTATGCATATCAGGTGGTTTTGTCTTGTCTCTTGATTGAAAAATAATATTTTGACAAAGTATTATATAATTTTAACACCAAAAAGGCCTAAACTTTTCCAAATGGTGTTAGCATCATTCTTTATGTTAATCGTCAACTAGAAATATATATGCAATAAAAAATTAAATACTGCATCAACTAAAGACAAAGTGTGAAGGAACCGAAAACTTTTTCTCGTCTTTCATCAGTTGTAGTAAAAGTCTAGAGTGACATATAATTTCACTCAGCAGATTTCCAACATGCTCAAACTGCTACAGTAGTTGGCAAATGTTCAAGCCGTTGGTAGTGTCTTTGGACCAAACGAGCAAAACTTTTCTTTTGGGTTTTCATATACATTTTTGCTTAGACCATTCTTGTTATATGAGCACTGGTACTATTGAACAGGTGGCATATATTACGATGAGCGTCACAATGAAAAGCTTACAATCTCTAACGTTGCGATATTCAATTACAAATTATACACTGTTGTAGATATTTGGGGTCTCTAATATCAACACAATCATCACACTTTATTACCCACCAAAACATCCCAATTGGGGGATTATGCCTGTTCTTTCCCCTGCACCACCACTATACCTGATTGTCGATTTTCCCACCTGTGTTCCTGACCTCTCATTTATTTCCGCACAACCCCTTATACCCTTTCACTCTACGCCCTCTTTTTCCCAAACTCTATCACCGGTAATGGAAAAACGTGGGGCACAACGTATGAATTAAAACGTGTAGCAGTACCAGCAAACGCATTATACCAGGCGATAATTGCCGTTATAAACCCAATCACTCCACCACCACGAGTCACACCCACTTTTCCTGTCAATGACCCACATGCCAACAATATAAATGTCAATTCCAAAAATAAAAACAATAAAAAGAATGCCAACGTTGACTTCATGGTGTTCAATACAATGATCAAAGTGAAAATGACCCAACCCAATAGGAATAACCCTACCGCATTGTTGAATTGGTCAGTACCTTCATAAGCAGCAGCAATACCAAATTGCTCAATAAATAAACATGAATAACTAATCCAAAATGCACCATATGACACCAATGCTGTAAATGCAAATGTATTACCAGTGGCGAATTCAAATAATCCAGCTAAAAACTGTACAACACCACCATAAAAGCAAGCCAATGACACAACAACATTGGGGATAGTAATACCCATTGCTCTTGCATTATACAAGCTCAAAACAAAGCAAGTTAATGAAAACCCACATAATCCAATTGGAGCTGGATTCATGTTGACTTTGGGGTATGGCATGGCACCTGGATTTAAAGTACCACCAAATGCAGACATCAATTCATGACGATAGTAGCTGTGGCCACCAATGGTAACCAACTCATTGCCTTCACCATGAATGTGGATTCTTGACACAAAACGATGGCCATGATGACTGTCTTCTTGATTGTGGTCATCGACGTGGGAAGTAGTTGGTTTATCATTAATTTGCGAGGAGGATGACGACATCTTGAGGAAACCTAATTCGAAAACTTATTCTCACCTTCCGTTTGGTTTGATGATTGATACTTATGTGGTTCACTTGGAAACTAAAACAGATTGAAAAAATTGATGGCAGGTAGTTTGAAGAATTCCTACCTTCCATATATATATATATACATATTTTTAATTTTCCACTTTGGTGTTTCTTATCTATCCTCTTGGCTGGCTTTAGTAAGTCATTATACATATTTGGGTGAATGGAAGGTTAGACAACCCCAATAGAAATTCCCAAATACATGCTGCATCAACATTGTTGAATTTGCATATGCAACAGCTGCAATAATGTGATAACCCCATAGAAGAAAGTTTCAAACACAAAATTAACTAAAATGTGGAAACTAAGAATAAATGCATAGATCGCTATCAACCTAATTCAAGGTGAACAGGCCATAGACAAAAACAAAATCACCGAATCTTTAAACAGAACTTGACTAAATGTTTCATGCAAGTCGTCTTCTTTTGACCGATGGGGCTGTTTTCTTTTTCGTGCAAAGAGAAAACAATTTATACCACCACAAACGAAATAACAGGTACACTATTGTTAAGTCCCCCACCTCAATCAATTCTCTCCTTTCTCATTGTGAAGTGACGGAAGGAAATCTCTCCATTCAAATGGCAATAACGACAATCAACTTCATGACCACATGATCCTAAACATATTGTCCTGCTGCGGTATTTTTTGGAGTCCCGACTTTTTTTTTTTAAAAAACTGCTTAGCTCACAAGTTTAAAAGCTCACGCCTTAGATACTCAGTTTAGTGATTACTTCCTATATACTCGAGAACGAAACTAGTGACTGTTCAGCATCAACACAGCAAATCTCTCCATTTCTACGCAAGAAAGAACAGGTACAAAACAGAAAACATCGGTCTCAAGACTCTACTTCTTAACAAAGCCATTTACATTTTTGATCACTGCTCAGGCTAACAGCAAGTCCATTCTTCTCAACCCTTTCGCAACAATTATCGCACAAAATTCTTCGTGGAACTTTTCTTTGTGTCCATCGTAATAAAGCGGTCGCATCCCTTCAACCTTATGTACACTGTGATATTTTCTCACACGTGTCGTGATGTTGTTACTCTTTTTCAATTCACACATGTATGTAACCCACAAATAAATCGATAGTTACTCGTCTCATTAAAGCGAGCAAAAGTTCTGTATACCTTCAATTAGTAAAGCAGAAGCTACAACCTGGGTCTGCCTATTCGTTTCAATTGAACATCAAATGCATCGTCTCATAAAAGTGTGCTTCGTAGAGACGAATGAGTTGAGAACAATACGGAATCTCGGAGTTTTTTGCCAATTTTGTGCAATTTAATTTTTAGTTTGTGGGGTAATTGTTTGTGTGATTTATTTTTGCTTTTTTAAAATCAATCAATTTAGCAAGAGTACACGCCAGCTCTTAGTGAGAACCAAGATGAAAGCATGAAGCTACAAGTGAAGAAGAAACAGAGTAAGTTGAACCGACTAAAAGAAAGCTGGTTGTTTTCTGTTTCGACTAAAAATGGAATTTACATGACATAAAAATTCTTTTCGACATTGTCGCAGGTTTTCGTTTAAAATTCGGTGTAATAACTTGCAACCCGCACTTTCCATCCAATTTACCGATTGCAAAAAAAGCCACGTATTAACACCTAGAAGCCAGAAATCTCTATCCTACCGAGGACTTTTAAAATACATATACAGTCTTATATATATTAGAACAGGGTATATATTGGAGTCGATGTAGAGCTACCAACATTCAGAGATTAAATTGTTCTCCGAACTGACACACAACTTAAAGGTTTGACTATTCGGTCCTTGTTACCAGGAGTCAAAACACGGCCAGAGCAAATAACACGACTTCACTTTAAGGAAATATAAAGTGTACAAGAACAGATTGTTGGCCTGTTGATGATTGTCACAAAAGTTTGTCAAAAGAAACTAAAGTCTTTGGCTTTTTGCCAACTAACAAAGCTAAAATTTCGCTCTTTTCAGTTTTTATTAACCTTGTTCAAACTCATCATACTAGTCTACAGAGACCACAGCTATTTCTTGCCACAAATGACTGAATTCGAGATATAGCTCACTGAAAATGCAACTCAAAGCTATCACGACAACTTAAAAGTACGCACACAATGCATTTGATGGCACGGGATGTACTCTATTGCGGTTTCTACATATCACCAAAAGATAATTGCGTATTATCGTATGGGTGAATGGGAACATACACATACTTAAATTTATTGTTCGTTGTGAAAGAAGTTCACAATGGGCACATCTATACGTGGATATTTCACAATTTTTAACTCTCGCCACGAAAGTGGATAATGTAATTGATAAAGTTCAAGCTTTTCAAACATGTCTACTCTTTGCGACACCATTCATATTGCCTATACTTCAAAGGTAGATAAGCATTTCCAAGTACAGAAGAAGTTGCATGCACCTTCTCTTCCCCTCTTTGAAACCACTCGTAGAACAAGAGAAAAAAACACACTACAATACTTCTACATTGTACAATTCATTAAAGTATTTCATTAATAGATATCTCTTTGCTTCACATTGCATATGCTTCAAATTCAAAGTCGTTTCATTTGCTCATTCTTTTTTAGCCAACTTTGGCAACGGCAAAGAAGGGGGAACAAAATACGAAGTGGATCTGTTTGCAACAGCTTCATAAGCGTTATACCATGCAGTAATAGCGGTAAGCATTGCAATCACACCACCAGCCCGTGTCACACCAACCTTTCCACTCAATGCACCAGCTCCGAGAAACGTATAGGTCAAGAATAAGAAAAAGAACAACAAAAAATTGGGTAAGGTTGATTTCAATGTTGGAATCACCATCATGAAAGTGAACATTGCCCAAGCAATCATTACAAGACCAAGTGCATTGGCAAATTGATCACTCTCGGCATAAGCAGCCTCAATACCAAATCCTTCAATGAAAATAGCACCATAGCTGATCCAGAAAGCACCATAGGAAGTCAAGGCAGTAAAACCAAATGTATCACCAGTGAAGAATTCAAAATAACCACAAAGGAATTGAGTCATTCCACCAAAGAAACAGGCCGATCCTATAACAACATTTGGAATCTGGATTCCCATTGCTTGTGAAGTATATATTCCCAGTGTAAAAGCTGTCATGCCAAATCCACATAAGCCGATAGGAGCAGGAGTAATGTTTCTCGTGGGGTATCTTCCGATAGTTGGTGCTGGGTTGGAGATGTCACTGAATATTGACATTAATTCATGGCGGTAGTACTTATTGTTCCCAATAATCACAAACTCTCCACCATCGCCACAAATCTGAACCCGTGAAACTTTAGTAGATTCTCTATCCTCGGAACTGTTTTTGAAAGTGCTGTGATCTGATGTGGACGACATGTGGTACAAATTTTCAGGTACTGAGATGAAGTGCTGAAAGGAAATTGGCAAATGTCAAGGCGACGTCATTTTCAGCAACCATATACAATTATCCGTTTGAGAAAATAGCAGAAAGTAAGCGAGTTCAGTCACCAAAAGGGATTCTTATGAGTAGCGAAGTGTGGGGGAAGAATAGACAAATTTAGCTTTTTGGGTAGTAGTTTCACCCAAATTCAAAAGTTTGGGGCAAAGGTTGAATGTTACAATGATAATGGCCAAGTAAATAATAACTGTATTTTCAAACTCACTCAAAAAATAATAAATTCATTGATCATTAACCGATTGTTTGTAGCTATTAAAGCATCTGATGACTCTTTTGTGGAGAATCAGCCTTTCATTGTTGGCGAGTCAAGCCTTCTCATTCGAAGAAGGGGATTTTCAAAATGATTTCCATTACAGTAGGTTAAAATTTTGTATAATAATTGCATAGACCAAAAAAGACAAATAGTTGATACTCAACTGTAGTGATATTTCCCCATAAATCAAAATGACGAGAATGGCACGAGTTACTTGGCAACTTCAACGAAAAAAACATTAAGACAGATTCTTTTTCATTCTCGACAGATTTGTCAACGTATATAGCAAGTGGAATAAAGACTGGAGTATCCGGGCTGCAACAATGAGATGAAACAACTACAAAACAACAAATTCAATATAGGGCGAATTCAATCACCACATTAACATGTGACTTTTAAACTTTAGGAAAGTGTTTTTTTCTGTCCATTATTTTTGAATTGTGGTAGTGTTATTTTGGCATTAGTGCCAGATATGTAACTTTCAAAACAAAACATGAGGATGTTGAAAAATACGCGCGAATGACGATCTTGATATAATTGCTAACAATCTGTTAAAAACAAAGTTTTTCTGAATGTCTCGACTGGAAAATATAGTGAGGTCGATTACATTAACTATTTAGTTTTCCTATTCGTGATAGAGAATGAAAAAAATATTGTTCTTCAAGGTTTGTACGCGCGCAAAAAGTACTTAACATTTCGAGACGTGCACTTGGTTACAAATTTTGTGTCGTGTCGTGATATTTATTCTCAAGACACAAGGCACTCAAACCATTACTAAATCAACAGCCGGAAAGACTTGGTCATGAAGGAGCGTGGTAGACACGAGTGGTGAATATTGCCATTGGCAACTAATATAGCAGCGAATATTTTGCAAAGAAGACAATGTGGTACTTTGTAGCCATTGTTGAGTCGTGTATTTTATAACAAAATGTAATGTCGTGTAGTTTACGTTTGCGACACATTGAATAATGTAATGTAGAATCACACACTGTCGCGTTTAACTAACAAAGTCATTTTGAATACACGACAAGGGAATCACACGAAAATAGAAGAAAGAGTTGTTTGATCTTTACACTTTTCAATCGATGGAGGACTTTGACACCCGGCTTTCAGAACTTTCAAAGTGGATCAATTCTACGTCTTATGGTGGCAAATTATCCCGAGAGACATATATATCGTCCGACCTTGTAGTAAAAGATGTTAAGGGTTCGGGAAGAGGTGTTTACGCGAGCGAAAATGTCAACCCAAACAGCTTGATCATCAACATCCCTCATAGGTTTTTGTTAAACTTTGTCACGGTATTGAATCACATCGCGAAATACAATGGGATGATACTTGCAAATCATGCAATAGTGCCGCTGGATATGAACCACGACGCGTACACTAAAGTATATCAAAGATTATCAAAAGATGAATTAATAAAGTTGTCATCATTTCAATTGTTGTCCATGTATATAAGCATCGAAAGAAAACGGAACCATTCTTATTGGAGACCTTTTATCAACATGTTACCCTCAATAGACGACTTTTCATTGATGCCTATAAATTTTGACGAGGATACGCTTAGTTTATTACCGGAATCAACCAAGGCGATGCACCATAAAGTGCTACAGAGATTTGATCACGATTATCAAGTCATTGTTGATTTGCTCCGTCGCAAATCTGTGGATGTTTCATCTGTGGTAACTAGAGATGAGTTTCTTCTTTCATGGCTCAGTATCAATTCGCGTTGTTTGTTCATGAAATTACCCACAAGCTCCAGCCCACTGGACAACTTCACAATGGCGCCTTATGTCGATTTTATTAATCATTCCCCCGATGATCATTGCAATTTGAAGATCGATGGCAAGGGTTTTCAAGTGTTTACTACCTCTGCATATTCACGCGATGAGCAGTTGTACTTTAGCTATGGTCCCCATAGCAATGAATTTTTGCTTACAGAGTACGGGTTTATAATTGTTGACAATAAATGGGATGATATAAATGTGTCAAAAGAAATATTGTTTCTATTGAAGCCGAACCATGTTGAATTTTTGAAGCAATATGACTACTTTGACAATTATACGGTGAACAGGGAAGGAATGTCTTTCCGGACTGAAGTAGCATTGGCTGCGTTTCAGGAATCGAACCCTCAAGAGTCTAGGCGATTGATTGCGTTAATCAATGGAACTTTTGAAGGTTCATCGTATATGACCGTCTCGTCTCGGATTATCTCAGAAATTTTAGAAAAGATAATACATGAGGCGGAGCAGTATCAATATCTACAATATGCTGATGATCCTAATCCCATTCGAAGATCCAGGATGAAAACTATAGGGCAAATTTACAGAAATCGCAAACAGCTCTCACGTAATGTGATTGATAATCTAACTAAATTACAAACTTAAAATGGCATCAGCAGCAGATTTGTCGATACCTCTATCTATGCTTAATTTTGTCTTCACTAAACTAGTAATCATTGAATTTGTAAACGTAGGCTTCTTGTGCTTTCTTCCTAAATAGGAAATATATCCATTCATGTTGTCAATTTCGGTGTTTCTCAAATTTCTCACATCTTGCCGCATCGAAGAGCTGTTGGACGCTGTTAATTGACAGACAGAGGTAACCATTTCCAAAAGTCTATCGTCACTCAAGAATGCCTTTGATTGTGGGATCTTTTGTAAGATGGGAAATTCCAAAAAGAACATTTCTGTACATTCAGTTATAATTGATCTCCAAAGTTTAACAGTTTCGTCTCCATAGATCAAATGCCCATTATTGACGTCAAATACAGCAGTTAATGGATTAATGCAACAGTTAATAACCAATTTTTGCATTTGAAGTAAAAGAAAATCATTGTGTTCCAAAAACTTTGCATTCAAACTGGATGTTTCCAAAATCGCTTGGATCATTTCAGGTAGCTTATTTTGTGGCGTGCCATTTTCATCACTGATTTGTAAAGTCCCGTTTGATGCATGATTGACTATTCCGTTTTCATCAACATACACCCCGTGAGTAGTAATCGCTTCAAAAAATCGTGGACAATTCGACCCGTTTGCCCAAAACCGATTAATTAGAAATTGGGGCATTCCCATACCATTTTGTAAAATTAATATATTGGACTGGGAAGACAAATTTTCAATGTATGGTTGCAATGCTGCTTCTGTTTGAAAACACTTTGTGGTAATAATTAAATTTTCAATCTTTTTCCCTTGAAGGTCCTTGGCCCTCTCAGCGGGAATTTCAACAAGGGACTCTTTTGCTCTGTGTACATCATTGAGACGCTTCACTCTTATAAACTGATCTTTTATTGATGATTTATTTGGCCGAAGTAAAAGCGTAGGTGAAATGGCTCGCTGGGAGTGCAGTTTTAAATCGTGGGCCAAAAGTGAACCCAAAGCTCCAGCTCCGAGTATATATACTTTAACAGGCTCTGTTAACCTCGGAATGGATGTCATTAAAAATATCGGAGGGCTGTTGAATTTAGTGCAAATGGGGAATTTTTTCGCGCCTCTTCAATTTGTGGTTGAAGAAGGAGGGATCCATAACAAGAGACTAACTAGATATACACAAAATATGCTTATAGTAGGATTAACCGGTGGAATCGCATGCGGCAAATCGACAGTTTCCCATGAGCTTAAAACGAAATACCATTATACAGTGATTGATGCAGATTTGATTGCTAGAGAGGTGGTTTTGCCTGGCAAACCTGCCTATAACAAAATTGTTAGGTCATTTGATGATGTCCACGATTTACTACACGAAGATGGCACACTCAATAGAACTGTCTTGGGCCAAGTTGTCTTCCAAAACAAGAGGAAACTAAAGGACCTCAATTCGATTGTGCATCCTGCCGTTCAATGGGAAATCGTTAGACAAATTCTAAGGGCTTACATTTCTTGCAAAAGCTTAGTCATCTTGGATGTTCCTTTGTTGTTTGAGTCGCAATTACACTTGATATGTGGACTAATAGTCACGGTTTCAACAAAGTCTGAATTACAAATTGAAAGATTGCTTGCAAGAAATGCCGAATTGTCAAGGGAAGATGCAGAGAATCGAATTAAAAATCAAATGACGAATGAGGAGAGAAATTACCGAAGTGATATTGTTATTGACAATTCAGGATCAGTATCAGATTTGAAAAAGTCTGTTGACACACTTTCACGTGAGATTAAACCTAGTATAGTATGGACAATTTTGGACTTGATCCCGCCTTTTGGTGTCGTTTCAGCATTGTTCACGTTCACTATTAAAAGAATAACGGAGAAATACAAAGGTAATAAACCAAAAAATCAATAGATGTATCATTTAACCTTGCGTTTGGCGTACTCCACTAACAATATCATCCACTCTCAAAAGTAAACACGCACTCTCAATCGCTGTTTTGATCGATTGCTGTTTGATTACTTCAGGCTCCCAAATACCATAGTCGTTCATGTCAACTACTTTACCATTTTCCCCATCTATTCCATAAGTGTAGTTTCCCAGTGCTTGCTTAGCTCTCAATTGCGATAAAACTTTGATCGGATTACCACCACAATTTTGAACAAGTGTTCTAGGTATAACTTCAAATGCATCAGCGACTGCCTGATATGGATACTGCTCAACCCCTTCAATGGTTTTGGCCTTTTCAGATAGTCTAACACTACAAGCCATTTCAGTGGCACCACCTCCTGGACTTAAACTTGGTTCAAACATGACATTTCTCGTCACCGCCATTGCATCATGAAGGTTCCTTTCTATTTCGTTCAAAATGTCCTTTGATGCCCCTCTCAATATAACGGTACAAGCTTGTGGCTTCTTACATTTATCAAGAAATGCAAAATACTCATCACCTATTAATTCAACCTTAAATTCCCCACATTTGGTACCAATATCTGACTCTTTCAAGTCTTCCACTCTATTAACAATAGTAGCACCTGTAGCTCTAGCAATACGGTTATTATCTGATTTTTTGACCCTTCTCAATGCAGAGACACCGCCTTTCAAAAGGTAATGTTGGGCCAAGTCACTTACCCCTTTCTCCGTTATGACCAAGTCAGGCTTAAACTCCAACAATTGATCACACAACAATTTGACCTGTTCCTCTTCGATTTGTAAAATCCTGTTCCAATCGTCTTCCTTGGTGATTTCTATATTTGTTTGCGATTCTCCCTTTTTGTACTCCAATGGACAATCCAATAATATGATTCGTGGGTTTTCGATATACCTTTTCATTTTGGGGTGAACAACGTCTTTGTTCAACAAAATACCATCAAGGACCTCAGAATCTGCAACTTCTCCTCCAGGTATCTTTTCGATTCTCACGTATCTCTTAACGTCAATTTCTTTATAGTCACCTTTCTGGACCATGACAGTCCTGACAGCTTGCAAACTCAATTCACACATTTTCTCGGCCCATTTGTTGATATACTTTGTACCAATGGATGCTTTGATTAACTGAATCATCGCTTTGTCATTATTGATATCAACTGGTTTTGACACTTCGTGTATAACCTCTAATGCATCCTTTAAAGCCTGTTTCAAAGCTTGGATGATTATGACTGGATGGATGTTCTTCTCAATGTAGGGGAAGGTTTGCGCCAAAATTTCTCCTGCCAAAATAATGACAGTAGTAGTACCATCTCCAACTTCCTCATCTTGTGTTCTTGAAAGTTCAATCATTGACTTTGCAGCAGGATGAGACACGTCAATTTCCCTTAGAATGGCATGGCCATCATTAGTCAAAACAATACCACCCATTGGGTCCAATAACATTTTAAGCATGGCTTTAGGACCCAAACATGTCCTGATGATATCAGCAACTGCTTTTGCGGCAGTAATATTGGCCACTTGTGCTTGTCTACCAGTTTGTCTTTGGGTAGATGTATTTAAGTATACCACTGGTGCCTGCATTATCAATTGAAGTAGGTATGACCTTTGTGATTACAATAGAATAGGGTTGTTTGCCAGATAGTGATGATGACAAAAGGTAGAGAGAGCAGCTTGAAATTTTTTTATTTTTTCTCCCTTTCCCTCATTGTTGTTGTTGTTGTTGTTCCACGAACTTCGATCGAGTTTTACCTCAGTACTCACCCGAGAAAAGTCGTTTACAAACACCACACTTGAAGCAACCCACAGGGTCATAGTACTATAATAAGGTATGGAGGTTTCCAATTACGTGGACGCCAACTTTACCAGTATTGAAGATTTGAGTTTAATTGAGAGTAAGCTTGATGAGTTGCGGGGCATTGACAAGCAAGTGAAAACTGTTGTGGCCAACAGGTTGTCCAATTCAAGTGAGTCACACTTTCAAAAGGAGCTTAAACCAGACATTGATGACTCTAAATTGAATGACGCGGTTGAGAAGATTGTATCAGTTGTGCAGGTGGTGACAAGTTTGGACGACTTAAATGAAGCTTATGACAATATCCATGCGTTGATTTTAGAATTTGGTGATATACCGTTATTGAGGGAAATTCAGGTCCAATTGAAGAAAAAACAGGTTGCTGAGATCCAAACGGAGTATCTTTTGAAATATCAACAGATTGAGAGCAAGCTAACAGAGGATGCATCATTGGAGGATTTGCGTGCCATTTCTCTGCAAATAAATGAGATGCATGCACCTGAGTTGGTTTCTCAGGTTGATCAAGAAATCAACCGACGAAGTGCAAACTTAGAAGGCGAATTACAAAGTCTCATTAAAGAAAATAAATGGTTGAGTAAAACCACCGTTTCAAACGCAGCCTTGACATCAATCACCAAAATTAGTGAAAGCTTGATTGAACTACAATCTATACGGAATTCGCCCTCATATCCTGATACTTGGTGGGCATTAGAACGCTTGTTGGAGCCGGTCATTACAAGATTCCACTACCATTTTGACACTCCTAATAAGGACACCAATAAGTTGTCAAAACCAGAATGGGCATTGAATTTCATTGAAAACTTTTTGGAGGATAATCTTCCACTTCTCAATACAGTTGTGGACCAACAGTTTAAAAAGATTCATCGAATTGGAACGTATGAGATAATAACCACTTTGCTCGTGCCAGTGCGAAACAAGATGAACAAGGTAATTAAAGTGATAAACACTAATTTGAAGTCCGAGTATGATAATAAGGTGAGAGAAAAATACGGTGTTTTGTTATCTCATTTGGTATTTGAACTATCATCATTTGACCAAAGACTAAGGAACAAGTACAGATACAACCCATTTGCGACGGACTCTTCAGGACCTGTGGTGGAAAAATGGACTGGAATTACGGGCGATATCTTCTTGGACGAGAAAAATCGTGCTTTTGAAAGTTGGCTTGAGTTTGAAAAGACATTAGCTGTGAAAAGATTCAATCTGGAGATCATTAACACCAATGATTGGATTAAAGTAGATTTTGATTACCAACCACACAAATTAAGCAATGAAGATCCAAGTGCTCGCAGAAGATACTTGCGACCAACATTTTCTGCTTATGGGCTTGTCAAGCTCATCGAAAACTTGAACACTCATTTTCAAACCCTTAGGATCGTTAAGTTCCAACTAAAGTACGTTTCGAGTATTCAATTACATTTGCTCGAGTTGTACTTGGGAGAATTGACCCAAGAGCACAAGACCTTTACTGACCAAAACACCAAGAGTGTTTTAACCATGATACCTGGAGGAATTGAGACGAATGCAAAGAACTCTAATAAGCGTGAAGCAGACATAATCGTAAGCTTGGAAAAGCTCACTGAAATATATTGCTCAACCAAGTTTGTCAATAATTGGATCCAAAAGTGGAACGAAGATCTTGTATTTATTCAGCTTTGGAAATTGTATCAAAGTTTTTCAAGTTCCGATTTGGATGCAGACATGAATGATGGTTTATTTAGCTCCATTTCCACAAAGTATGATAAGTTGCTGGATAAAACGCTCGACAGCTACTTGGGAATTTTGCGAGTAGAGATCAAACAATTGTTGAAAGCATTCGTTAACACAAGCCAGTGGGATTTAGCCAACCCAGAAACTGATCTTTTACCATCTAAAGAGTTAAATTCCATAATAAACACGTTGCCAAATTATTTGGATATCATTGAAAAGTCGGTTTCAAAAGTTGATTATTTTGCTGTATCTAATATGGCAGTAACTATCATATCAGAGTTGTTGTATGAATATGTCATTACTAATAACCGGTTTTCAAGGACCGGAATCGACCAATTGATTCTTGATTTCAACTACTTGGTCAGTTCGTTACATGCAACACTACTTTTGAACACCAGAAGACTGAGCTCTATCACGCGGCTTGATGATAACTCATTATCTAATGATGGGAATAGGGGCTACGTCAAAGTGGTACAAGCAATTGATATTCTCGACTCAGTTCTGCCGAGCTTAGCAGCTGAAATTAAACACCAAGATAGAGCAATTGATAACTTGAGGAAAGATTATGGACATGGTATAGGAGCTATGAAAAACAGTGAGATAAAAGATTTACTCAACCGAATTATCTAGAACGGGACTTTATTTGTCAACTTAAATAGTGGTAAATAAGATTTCAAGGCAGCTATAAATAGAATTACTAGGAAAGTTTGCATCACAAAGTGAGAAAATAAAGCCAATAATGAACACTCTTCGAAACGGTTCGCAGTAAAGCACCCACACACCAAATGATGAATGTTGCCATCAAATTCATTGAATAGATTTTTGTGAATTCCACAAATTACTCAATGACTGGAACAGCATTACTAACCAGTAAAGACATGGAATGACAGCAAAACAATCAACGAGCTCTTCACCAATTACTTCATGTACCGTGTGACTCCTGAACAAGACGTTTTATGAAGACACACCATTGGTGGGGTTATCAATGATAGGAACCAAGAATTCATCAATTCCAATACTACGACGTATTTCGGGAAAAGGTGCCAAGCCATCAAAGTGTGGGATGGGGGTACCCAGGATAAGCAGCTCCTTACTAGTTATCTTGTATTCAGACAGATCGAGGAAAATCGTGTGAGTCGTCGCATTGATTCCAACCATGCAATCTTTATGAAGTACATAACTGATTGATGGGACTTCATTCGTTTCCCAATTGATTGTAGCCCGAAAGGTTGATTCATTTGAAGGATTCCATCTCATGTAAATAAGTTCATAAAGTTCACCGTTAAATTCTTGGTCTACATCTAAGCTTAGGCAAATATCCGAAGTTTCTAAAGTTGTAACAAGAATGGGTATTTTTGATCTAATGAGCTCTGATCTAATTTGCCTGAAAATATAGATCTTGGACAGCATTGCATTATTCTCAATCAACATCTCTTTGGAGGTGGATGATTTGAATTTGGGGGTACTAGGGGAAGCTCTACCACGACTTGGGCTACATGTGTAACTCAAAAAACATTGGCTGAGGTAGCTTTTCAAAGACAGGTGTTCCTGAGGTGAGGTTTTAAACTGATCCATTGGTTGAAGTTGGCTTGATGAAGAATTTTGAATTTGTTGGGTTTGCAACATATTGGCAGCAAATGCACTTAATGACCTCATTGCTTTGCAGTAAAAACGTGAATTTCAAGAGCAGTTAGAGGTTATTCACTAATGCCCTTGAAAGAAGAAGACGATGGTGAAGAAGAAGAAGAAGAAGAAGAAAGTACAAACTGTATCAAAATATGATAATTCAAATTTCAATGCACCTTTTCTTTGCAAGAGAGTTTCAAGGAAACGTCTTTCATAAAATACAGATTGAACACCACACCAACACACCAACACACACTATAGTCAATTGACTCACTCATTGGATTGCATACATATCAGCCTGGTCGTTTACTTACCAATCAATACAACAGAGATAAATTGGACTATATTGTGCACCGAAACCAGTACAATTTCTTTATTGAACCTAGTTTGTAGTTGTTGTTGTTCAATTTAAAGACATCATCATTTACACTGGGTCTAATACTTAAAGATATTCATGTAGTTTTATGTATGCAGTTGTATACACTTCTCCTCTCTCTGGCTGGTTTGCTGAAACTTGGGTGTTTGCCATCGGTTGTCATGTGAATGGTTATTTTTGCAAAATGTGCATGGTCACTTTGTACAGCCGTGCACTACGTGTTGTCTACCACTACTCTGCCTTACCCCTCTTTTCCTGTCTTAATATTGACAATCACTCCGTTAGAGTTGCCTGTTTTCTTTCGAAACGTCTTTTTATCGCATGGGACTTGTATTTGGTGGCTTCTTTTCATCACAATGGATTCTCGCGTGCCAAAATATACGCATCTTGGATCGCTCTTTCTTTCTCTCTCTCTCTCTCTCTCTCTCTCTCTCTACCCTCTGCCCCTCGGACCGGTTTTAAACCACCCCTTAAGATCAAGAAAAATAAAGAGAGAAAAAAAGAAATAGAATAAAATAAAATATGCACAGACACTGTAATCCACAATTTGCACCAGCAAGTCTCAGCTATTCATGACATCATAAGAAATGGGCTGGAGTGAGTGAGAATAACCAACATGGGTTTCATTTCCGCATTTGCATTGTACTCACTGGGTTCCAAAATTTTTAAAAGACTGACTGACTAGCCAGTCCAGTCATTTTGTTGGAAACAGCGTGCAACGACATCAAGCTGTGAACTTTCTCGACTTGACCATCATCTTTATCTGGGTCTACTTCGTCCTAAAAAACAACGAGTACTTGGTTAAATCCATCACTTGCCCCTCCTGAAACTTTGAATATTCTTGGGGCACAAAAAAATCCCAATAGGGAATATTTTTGTGCCCCTCCCTACTCTCAATAGCCTAGGTAAAATCTTTCCTTTTGTCGCTATCGAATTGGCACACTTGCATCTTGTTGTCAAATCTAACGTTGGTTTTGTTTTTTTGTTGGAGGAATCTTCACTAATATGTGATACCACGGATGCCTTTTTCAATGGAGTGGTTGGTGAAGGTGGTGCAAAGCTAAATTAAACTTTCTTTCAAACAATACACTAAACTGCTTTCTATTTGGTTCTCTAAATTATTTTCTTTGATTAACGTGGCAAAATCATATTCGATACATACATTCTATGACGTCGCAAAATTTTTGACTGGTGATGTAATAAAGCTGAGTTGAGAACTAGTATCAAGCTTAGCGATTCGCTTGCTGGCAAATAGCATCATGCGCTTGATTCGCAATTTTGGTGATCAGAGTATGGATACCAGCGAACCAATACAGGTAATGGTGTCGATTATGTTGTGTGACGTGTTGTTCCAACTCGTGATGAAGTTAGGGATTACTCATTGAACGCACAAACATGATTATCGCTCCTCATTACATCGGATTTCAAAAGCTATTTGCTCAACAATCGTTGCGTTGAAAAGACGTGCTTATTCTCGAAGGAGTAATTTTGAACACAAAGATACAAGTATGAAACAAACACTGGCACAGAGTACTCTTGTTGAAATGCATCATATCACTCTCGTCTCATGAACCATATAGATGAAATTGTGAGTGATAGATCGAAATTTGGCTGGCTAATCTGCTCTAAGCTTGTAATTTCAACCATCCCAATTGGGACAGTTCTGATGTCGTGGTTGAAGGATACCTGCTCATTATAATACTTTGATTGAATTCTGGTAACATTCAATTCAAAGAAAACAAAAAAAGATGCTGGTAACATTTTCTAATTGCTGAGACTTGGCTTTATGATTTGCTTAATTAATCGTTGTGATTATTTGTCTCTGGGTTTCCTGTAAGATGACCTCTTTAGTGTATAAGTAGCTCTTTCGCTGAATCAATTGGTTCTCTTCATGGGGGTAGGGGAAGATAATGTCACCAATACTGAATTTGCAACAATCAAAACGCGACACTATCTTTTTTTTGGACCACCTTGGCAAGCATTAGGCTTAACCTACGATCCTACCCATGATACCTCTTGGAATGTCTACCCCAATGCGGCGGTATATACTAGCTAGTAAATTTAGAGGACTTGCTTACCACCTCCCAAAATTGTGTATTAGCACATCATGAAATAAACTTTAAAGAACACCCAGCCCAAAGCTGATTATAACTACTACCAGAGCCGCTCCTAAAGAAGAGACATAGTTCAAAATTCTCAAAATGGAGGTCTCTTTGGTGTTGGGCGCGATGCTGTATATTTGTCATGAAAGGGAGAGACATAGTGGAAACCCCAATGATTGTCTCCATCTTTCTCTACCTTTAGTGTTCGCAATCTTCGCTACCATTTCACCATCTTTTTCCTTCAAACGCGTTTTGCTTTGATAATTTTCCAGATCAAAACATTGAAAGTAGATAAACTAACAAACATTGAACAAAAGACATCTCAGCCACATACACATACACCGCTCGACTAGAAATAGGAAGACTCGTTTCCTTTTGCTAGACTTTTTTGTTTCAGTCCACTATGTCACTAATACGAAAACGAGTATGTATTTTATTCAAAGAAACAAGCTCTTTCCCATAATGAATCTCCTAACTAACTATTTCCCCTAGGAACTTGTCATCAATGATGAAGACACACATCAAGTTAAGCGACAAGCAACCACAATCACTTCAACCACAGCCAAGTTGATTGCCAAACTCTATAGTACTCGAGGGGCACCCACCATCAATATTCCCAACCAGTCCACCTGTTTCCTAGGTCGCAGTAAAGCTTGTGATGTAAACTTACAAGGAGCTGACGTTTCCTCCAAGCATTGTCAATTGGATCGCATAACTTCCGAAAGCCAGGACAAGACGCGTGAGTATTTACAATTGACTGATTTGAGTTCAAATGGAGTCTATGTTAATGGTGAAAAGATGGATCGTGGTTCCAGTGTTGTTTTGAAAACGGGGGATAAATTACAATTTGCAAAGACTGGGGGTATATATATCTTTCGATATACTTTTGATATCATCAATAATGACCCATCGGCATCATCGTCATCATCACCACAAGAGGTTCCATCCGTTGATGCGCTGCTGGGTGTCAAAAAGTCATTTAAGAGTTCATTTTTTGATGATTACATTCTTGGCAAACAATTGGGTACGGGCCACTATGCCATTGTTCGTGAAGCCAAAAACAAACAGACGGGCCAAACAGTAGCAGTTAAGATTTTCCACCCAAACAAGACCAACTCTGCAGCACAAGATGCCAAACTACAACAAGAAATGAATTTACTTCTTTCGATAAATCATCCCAATATTGTTCAATTTGTTGGGCATTATATCGAACCAAACAGTAAAAACTCGGTCAATACCTATTTGGTGTTGGAAAAAGTCAATAATGGTGAATTATTTCAACGTATAGTAAACAAACAAAGACTACGAAGTGATGAAACAAGAGCCATTTTTAAGCAATTATTGAGTGGATTGAAATATTTACATGATAATAATATAATTCATCGTGACATCAAGCCGGAAAACATCTTGTTGGATATAACGAGGCGTAGTGACATTAGTCATGGTCAACAGAACCAACTAGAAGAAAAACAAACGGGGCCCTGGGATCCTGATGAACTTGATTTACGTGTGAAAATTGCCGATTTCGGACTAGCTAAATTCATTGGCGAGTTGAAATTCACAAACACATTGTGTGGTACCCCAGCATATGTAGCTCCCGAGATTTTGAAATATGATCGCAATTATTCAACAAAGGTTGATCTTTGGTCAAGTGGCGTGTTGTTGTACGTATGTTTAAGTGGATTTCCGCCATTTAGTGATGAATTGGCACCACCAAACATGAAGGAGCAAATCTTGAGTGGGAAGTATGCGTTTTATTCACCATATTTTGATGAAGTTGATGATGTTGTTTTGGACTTGATTACGAAATTGTTGAAGGTTGATCCTGAAGAACGGTTTGATGTTGAACAAGCATTGAATCATGAATGGTTTCAGGACTAGGGAAGCCAAGAGATAAGAGCCCTTTGTTTATATATTTTGTTGTAACAATTCAAACTCTTGTTTCCGACCTTGGAAAAATGACGCCAATAACGAATCATTTACTTGGAAACTCTCCTTCATTGAGTCAGGCACTTTCTTCAGAGCACCTTTCTTGACATCACTTATTTTTCGACGCAACTCATTTAAATTCCGCAACACTTTATCTGCCGCGGCCCATTGCTTCATTTTGATATAACAATCAAACTGACCAATCAAACAAAGCAAATCCCGATTGGCTTCTACACCCAATTTAAACCATTCAATAGCAATTTCATAATTGTTAAACTTGTTCATTTCCAAAAACCCCAAACTGGCAAAACTTTCCAACAAAGATTTCAGAGCACTAATTTCCATAAAATATTTAGCGACTCGTGGGTTGGTATCAAGGTACAATTGTCCCAAGTAGTAATGGGCTTTAGTTGAATACAAATCCAAGTCAGTTAATGCAATACAATTTTGAAAAAATTTCTTGGCCAAAGGTAGGTCTTGTACTGGTGGTGGTTGTGAAAAGTAATAATAGCCCAAGTTGTAATAAACATGACCTGCTTCAATAGTATCATCTTCCAATGCCAAAAATTGTTGCCAATAATCAACAGCAGTAGCAAACACTTTTTTCTCAAACGCCAAATCACCCGCCATTTTGAACACCAAAGGATGTTTCAATTGTGTCAACTCTGTGATCAATTTATTAGCATGGGCTAAATCTTCCTTGGCAGCTTTATCAACAACCAATTCCCCCCTAACATTTTCCCTCACTTTTTCAAACGCAAGCATCGTTATTGCATCCAAATCACCTCGTTCAGCAGCTTGCTCCACTAACTCATTCTCTAGATCAAGTAAATTCTTATTGACTGATTGGGTTACTGATCGAATACTAGTCAAGAGTTTTCTAAAAACCATCAAATCCAGTGGTTTAACTGTATTGGGGATGGTAATTTTGGATGGTTGTGATAAATTATTGTAAATGTTTGTTAAAATGGGCATCATTCGCGAGTAGGTGATGGGGGAGTCATTGTCGAAAAGGATTCGATTAATGGTACGTTTTGAAGGTAGGATCGACAGTAGTTCTGGTCTAGTCTTGGTGGTAGACGTGCTAGCCAATCGAATAAAGCGTAGCATTGTGGGTATGGGAGTGAGAGCTAGGGTTTAGGCGGTAGGTGTGTGAGGTGCTACTGATTTGGCACATTTTCAATGTCGTTAAAATTTCTCACGAGTTTTGACAATGCGACATCAACCCAAACTACATGAAAAAACAAAAACGTATATGTCTCTTCTAACAATACGCAAAAATTAAATATTATGAAAAAGAAAGTTAGTTCAGTCAACTAAAAAGATAAAATACAAATAAAGCTCTAAAAACCCCCAAAACAGAATGAAGTAAACACAAATGGATCTCTTTCTTTTGGTGATACTAAAGAAATGAATGGATGATGTTAAAAAGAAAAACGAAAAAAAAAAGAAAAAAAAAGAAACAAAAAACAATGGAAACTGTATCGAGTAAATGGCGCAACAAATGGGTGTTTGTTTGGGCCTCCACGTTGTGTAAATCGAGTGATGGTGAATAAGATTCCCTCTTCTCTTTTTTTCTCTTTTGTCTCTAAAATGTTGAATTATAAAATATAATGTGCAGCTTAAGCAGTTGAAGCAGTATGAGGAAAACAAAGCTTTTCCTGTCCATTTTGTTGAAATTGGAATTGAAGTTGTAAATGTTGAATTGTAAATGTTGAATTATATAGTTATTGGGTTTGGAAGCCCCCTTTCCCTCTTCGTAATGACTCACCACTCAAAAATCAATGAAATCAATATTTGATGATTGAAAATCACCATTCCCACCAACTAAATCAATTGGATCAAAGTCATTGTTATTGTTATTATTATTGTTCAAATATGGTATATTGTCCGATACACCAACCACAAAATCATTAATTTGATGACTAGAGCCATGTACGTATGCATTTGTAACATCATTGCTACCTACACCACTGAAAAGTGCATGATTATGATGATCACTGGAAAATGACAATACATCTTCGGGTGAAGTCGTAGGCTTGATGTGTGTGAGATTCAATGGATCTAATTTGTTGTTGTTGTTGGTGTTGGTGTTGGCGTTATTGAAATTACCAAACGATTGTAGTGATTGTGGTGTGTCAGCTTGATAAAATTGATTAGATGTGGTTGAAAAGGGCAGTCCATTGAATGTAGTTGTTGCAGTAGCCGTTGCAGAACTAGGAACAGACAAGTTGTTAGGGGCATAGTTGTTGGAAGTGTCGTTACGGTTACTGTTGTTTGTGTCAATATTCAACGTTAGTGATGACAAATCATTGGGACACATTGAGTTAGGATTCTGTCCATTGAATGTAATGCCAAGGTCAAATGAGTGGTGTTTCAATGAAGCCAAGGATTCAGGTGGGATAGACGTAATAAATTGGGAATTGGTGATATCAGTAGTGGCAGCAGCAGTTGAAGCATGTGGTGTGTTATTGGTAGTCGCGTTGTTGTTGTTGTTGTTGGTTAATCCCACTATGCTTTGACTTATATAAGAACTAAGATAATTAAGAGCAATCTTGGATCCAACAAGTACATGAGGTACATCTGAATTACCCTCATCTTGTTCCTCTGACTCATCATCTTCTCCTTCTTCTCCAGTTGCAGTAGTTGTCTCAAAGTCTTTAAATTTATACTCCTTGTCAACGGTACTGGAGTAAGCTCGACTGACTTGTTGTCCTTCACTAAAATCATCACATATAGACCATTGATTGGTTGATGAATTCAATCCATTGAAGAAATACACTGAAAATTTAGGTTGATGACATAAGTGAATCTTTAATTCATTACTATCACAAACATCATTTCCTCCATTGTCACTATGTTGAACCAAGTTATCATGTAGTGAACAATGAGAAATGGCACTCAAGGGGTAAAAAATCCGAAATAAAATCTTGGAATCATTGGCATGGGCCAGAAAAAAGTAGTTTAATTCGTGGTTTTTCCTTGAAAGTAAAACCAACAAGTCAACTTGTTGCATAACATTGTTTAAATTGAATGGTGATAGGTTGATCAAATTGTTTTGAAGCAACAGTTGTTTATGAATACCACTTTTAATCCTTTGCCATGATCCAACTGATAATGAAGTACAATCAATAAATGAGTACTTGTCATTGATTTCTATGGGTACATGTTTTTGGATAAAATCAAATGTAGTATGGTGTGAAGCCAAGTGTTTGCCGAATGAACTAGAATCAGTCACTGTCGTTGGTGCAGTAGATAAAGAAGACGTAGTGGATGAAGATGATGAGGATGAAGATGATGCAGATGATACTGATGATTGTGCTTGTCTTAAACTTCTTTCATGCTTCTTTTGTTTAGCTCTTCTATTTTGAAACCATATTCTCACTGCTTTTTCATTCATTTGTGCTTGTTGACTAATAAACTTTCTACGATCAGGACTGGGGCTAGGGTTTTTCTCAAATTCCAGTATTAGGAAATTTAATACTTCACCAGTGGCTCTTATACGTTTTTGTGGTGGATTAATGGTGGTTGATGTATTGACTATAGTGGCAGTGGGGGAAGTGGTTGATATACTGCCATTGGCATTAATATTGAAACTGAAATTGCTTCTAGGGGTTATAGTTGTTTCTGACATGATAAATTATGACAATGCTATAGATGGGTAACGGAGAATGACTTGGAAACTTCCCTAGTAGTGTAGTATTAGTGGCAACTTATTTTGTTTTGTAAATGTTTATGATAAAACAAGCGTGTAAAGTTATTTCAATATAAAGTAATAGGATAGTCCTGCTTTAGTTTTGGGCTTGGGGGAAAGATTCGTTTTGTATTTTGTATCCCTCGGGCTAAATTTTTGTCAATGATCTTTTTTGTCCTATTGGATGGAGAATAAAAGCGAAAAAAAAAAAAAATTAAGATGCAAATAGGATGATGCTTCTTATAGCTAAGCTTTGAGTGTTTTTTTTGGTAAGTAAAAAGATGTTATAAAGATATAAGTGTTGTGGATTAAATATGAGCCATTTAGAGTGAAAGATATCCAAATGAGTTGAGAGATGGTGAAAAAAAGGGGATTTAGCGTCTACTTTTATAAAATATACAAGATGAAAAATTTTTGTAACATTAAAATTCCTTTTTTATTTTTTTTGATGCTTTTTCTCTTTCTGTTTCTGTCTCTGTCTCTGTTTCTTTTCCTTCTGTGTCATATGTTACTAGAACAATGTAAACTTAAGTAAGTGACTAAACTCAGTTTGTGGGATCATCATCATAAACATATTAGACACTTTTACGAATCAAAAAAAATAAAAAAAACAAAATAGGCTGAGATACCGAAAATGCAATTACACAAAACTCTTGTGATTGGATTTGTGTAATCTTCACAGCAGTTGGTTCTCAAATCATATGCAGATTGAAAAAGTAAAAAAAAAAACAACTTTATTTTAGAGTTTTATATTACACAAAAGTACAAAAGGTTAGAGTCGTAGTATCCCCGGTATTACACAAAACAACCAATTGAATAGAAGAGACGACATTTTACTCTTTTTTTGACGACTTTTTTTTTTTTTGAGTTTATCCTTTTCCCGTAGATATTTCACACGAAGTACATCTACAAATCTATAAAAGTAGTTTAGTCTTGCTTTCTTTATACTCTTCAGTCGTGTGTTACTGTTGTTATTGTTAACTTAGTTATAGTCAGTTAAGACCAACAACAAAGTAGTGCAATGTTACGAAATCTAAGTTATTGAAAGAACAATAAACAGAGGCTTTACTTGGATAACAATAAACAACTATATACATATATATGTCAACCAATGGGAAAGATGTTGAATGTAATGTGTAATATAATACTAACTACTACTCACCACTACAATCAGTTACTGTTACCAGGTTCAAAGCGGCATGTGTTCAAAAAGTCATGTGAGCAACCAGTTATCATATACACATACCCTCACTCTCTTATACAACAGTGGCAACTGAAAAGCTAAAGATCAACTTTCTCACTACAGTACAAACCACCATACGCAATATAGGTTGTTTTTCTATATGTGTGTGTGTGTACATCTCTATTGTTCTTACAATATGTATTATGCAAGAATGTGCCTCACTGAACAACAACCATAGCACTTAAAACTAAAGAAAAGAAACGATAAAGTAGTAGGGATAGAGGTAGAGTAGTAAGAAAGAAGGGATTTACACTCACAGGCTCAATGACGTAGGGGGAC
>OGTJ01000064.1_pt1 | contig 76510 bp, 42 predicted proteins | sample 1574611 | NCBI WGS metagenome assembly OGTJ01 (sample SAMN03295858, study PRJEB24534) | human gut metagenome | isolation source: fecal sample 1 from infant 9 | host: Homo sapiens | place: USA: Pittsburgh, PA | collected 2014-07
ATTATGAGTACAGGTGTGTGTGTATGTGTGTGTGTGCGTGTGCGGGGGGGAGGGGGGGGTATGTGTGTGTGGTGTTGAACTTAATTAAAAGAGAAACATCAAGTGGTTCGCTTTTCTTCGAACTTCATCTTGCTTTTCTTTCTTTGCCTCTTTCTCTTTTTTCTTTTTTTTTTTTGCGGTTTTTGCGGTGTATCGTGTGTGTAGTGTGTGCGTGTGTCTCGCTCTAAAATCCGGCACCGTGTCCCTTTCGGACAAAGATACAAAAAAAATAGTAGATTCTATGGAACACTATTAGGAGCCTACACTATCGTGTAGATGGTAAGCTGTGTATTTGTCACAAGATGATCATCTCATGACAAGGCAGTGCTGTAACACTTCTATATAGAGATCGCTTCGAATATAGTTGTTGATACAAAGGAAAGGGTTTGATTTCAAAGGGGGCGCGCAAGTGATAGCCTTGTATCTAATAGTACAGTTGTTATTATTATTCCTTTCTTATTTTTTTTGCATCATATTTGAGCCAAAATTGTTCACAAGGGTTGCATGTGTTGCAGAATTATGCCTCTACAGGAGAAGCTCCTTTGACCAGCACTAGTTAGTTACAAAAAATGCAGAATACAAATAGTCGAAGCTCCACCCACGTAGACTGATGATCTAGAGTGATAAGCTCACATCTAGAGTACTACATCAATCGGTATATGAGCCATAGGCTGAGCTCGTCCGACGTCGCGTGTTCAAAAAAGAAAAAAAAAAACAAGTTTCTATTTATACTAATCCATGAATGTGACGAAGTAATGTCTTTTCCAAAATTTTACTGAAAGAAAGCTCTAGGTACCCAATATCTCGTCTCTGAAATGTTTCTGGTAGTTTGCCTTTTTCGTTTTGAGCTTTCTAACTTCATCATTCTTTGCATTTTCTTCTGCCCTTTGTGACTGCTTCTCCTGCTTAGTCACTTGATGCCAAGTCAAACCAGGGGCTAGTCTTCTATCAACCATTGCTTGTGTTCGCCTACCTTCATCTCTCACTGTTAACGTGAGTGGGATATTTTGACGGTAGTATCTGTGCATTGATCTGTGTCCTATTCTTGACCCTACGGGTGTTGTCAATTCCACTCCTGATGAATCAATAGTTACCAATGTGTAATTGTCATTTATACCCGTTGTTTGTTCAGCTTCTCCTGATGGATGCAAATTCATCGACGTGTTTTCATCACTTTCGGAACCAGTGGAAGGTTCCAATTTATCAAAATCAACATGCTTCTCGGTGGTCTTGTGGTCTCGTGCGTTGTTTTCCGACTTATCCTCCTGATTCTCCATGAAATCGTAATAATGAGCCACTTGCTCTTTCTCCTCCTTGCTCTCGTACGGCAATTTACAATGTCCCTTGGAATGCAAATGTTGACGAATGCTTACCAAATTCTTTCCATGAAAGCCACAAACCAAACACTCGAACCGAGAAATAGCATCACCCAAGTACTCAAGTAGCCCCCGTATATCAACCAAGTACGACCTTTCGGGTATATACAATCCATGGTGTTTATACATGTGTTTGATGTTTGACTCAATGTCGTGGTTATTCACACCACAGTAAAGACAACTGATATCGGACGCTTCTTGAACAAGACTCGGTTTTAAAAAACTTGAATTCAGCTCTTCATCAGATATTGGGTCCTCCAGTTCGTGCCCAGAATCGGTGAATTCCGAAGACTCTGAAAAGTTCAATTCAGATCCCGTACTTACAGGTCCAATTTCAACAAAACTCTCTTGGTCATCACCAATGGAGAATTGAGAAAATTCGGAGGCAACAGACAAAGCCGGACTAGCACTTCTTTCCGCTGTCCCAAGGGTATGATGATAAGTTTGTGCTCTACCTCTTTGATCAGAGATGGCTCTCAAAGTAGTTTTACTTTGCTTCCTCGAGTTATTCTTTCTCTTTCGCGTAGCCACATAGAATCCATATTCATCCTCATGATCCTGGTCATTACTGTTGCGAAGCTTGGAACTGAGAATCTTTTCTGCAAAGGTTTCCGACGAAATCGATGGTAACTGAGCAACTTTTCTTTTCAAATTGTACCTATGCCACTCTGTCTTCATGTGCTGCCTTTGTAATTCAGCACTTATAAATTTTATCCCACATGTATTACATGTGAAAGAGCTTGTTGTTGGGTTTGACCCATTAGGTAGATAACTCATTCGTCAGGTTTATGTACGTGTGTGAAGTCAAGATGAAGAAGAAGAAGAAGAAGAAAAAGAATGAAAGAACAAATGAATGAATGAGTCAGTGAAACATCTTTTCATTGCTCGGTCACAGCAACTTGAATGTAAACAGAACAATGGCTACATTGAACGTGCTTCAGAATATACAACAAAACTTACCGGTGGAACCAACAAGATCATGTGTCTATTACACGAGTAACATAATATCACATCAAGGCTGTCATTTTTGATTGTAGAATCTACGTATCTTCATCTATCGATTTGATTCAATTATATGGTAGCCTCCATTCTCTCAAACTTTGAATCTTTTTTTTTTTTTTTTTTCTATTTTTTCCATTTCATTCAGAACCAACCAACTAACCTTAACCAACACAATTACCAAAGACAAAAGCACATATAATGGGGGTAGTTGTATTTGGAAAATCAATAAAGCACAATTTCCCTGTGCGTATAGGTCTCGCTAAAACCATATTTGGGATTGGTCCAACCACGGCAGCCAAATTGATGGCCAAGATTGGAATTTATCCAAATTGTAAAATGAATCAACTAACTGAACCACAAATCTTGGATCTAAATAAGGAGATTTCACTGTTGCTAGTGGAGGGTCATTTGAAACAAAAGATCAACAATGATATCAAGATGAAGAGAGATATTGGATCTTTTGCTGGTTTCAGACATGCTTGGGGATTCCCAGTAAGAGGACAAAGAACAAAGACAAATGCCAACACCGCAAAGAGGTTGAACAAATTGGAAAGATTCAGACTTTAATAGTATTGCTAGAATGGGTAGGGAACATTGTATGAAATAATTGTAAATAGCATTTTAATGAATTTAAAAGTGGGATGAGCAAAAACGAGTGAAAGAAAAAGAAAAGTAAGATATAAAGGTAGGTAGGTAGGTAGGCATTGATGGCTCGACAGGTAAAGTCAACAAGGCCCGTGCCAACTTTACACATCATTAAAGCCCGCAAGAAAGCAAAAGTGAATAATAATAATAAAAAAAATATTTGGTCCCTAGCAGGATCGAACTGCTGATCTTGGCGTTATTAGCACCACGCCTTAACCAACTGGGCCAAGGGACCTTCTTCGTGGTACGAGATTTTTTGGCTCCAAAAACCCACTCAAGTAATATTCATTCTTCAGATCTCTATCAATGAGGAAATCTGCTGCTATTAGTGAGTTCTACCACCATTTGACTACTTTATCGTTGGTGTCAATTTTCATTAAAATTACCACTCCTCCTAGCTTTTTATTCTCAAATATCTAAGGGATCAATACGTAAATCTCCTAAAAAAGGATTGAAAGTGACATACAACTATAAAATGTGGCAAAAGAATACATCCCAAAATTGGCCCGGTATTCCTCTATCTGTTTCTTTTATAAGTGTTGGATTTAGGGTATTCAAGCCCGGAAGTTTCATTTGAGAACAAGTATTCATACTAAGCATAAATGAAAACCACCTATGGAAATACAAACGAAAGTAATCATCATCCTGTTTTAATTGAAAACAGTATTCACAGTCGTTGCTATTTCAAAAAAGCATTTTCAACTTGAAGAAGCTTTATTTTCTTTTTCTTTTTTTCTAGTCATTTTTTGCAACACTTTTGAGAGCAAAACCCTAAGGATGATGCAATTCATATTAAGACTCCTCCAATCAAAATCATACCTTTACCCACCAGAAGTAAGCCACTTGAAAACATTAGATACTCATAAACAAAAAAATCTACTAATGCAATTTCCCTTTCTTTTCTTTTCTTTTAGGGACTATTCTACTTTCTCAGTCACCCCACAATCTGGCCATTTTACATGACAGTGTTTATCCCCCAACTAATCCTTACATTGATAACGTATCTCCTAATGAGTGCTTTTATCTATCCTATTGAATCAATTATTTACACATTGTTGGTAGGACCAATGGGTATGGTGCTTGCTTGGTACTCCATCTATCTGCAATCAAGCACAATTTCCCAAGTTGTGGTTAGTATTCTATTGCTCCCTTATATTCAGAAAGTGGCTTACGAAGCAGTACTCAGTCGTGAAAGCAATAATCTGTTTGTGCGGTTATTAAGAGCTAAAAATGACCCGACTTTGTGGCCATTGTGGATGAGAATCAAACTTTATTTATATGACATTTGGAGATTTTCAATTTTCCCCATGCTGTTGCCAAGAATGATGATATTGTTTTTGATTAATTTGATACCTATCATTGGTCCCATATTGGTGTTTTATTTCCGTGCAACTACAAAGGGTTACTTGGCACACAGAAGATATTTTATCTTAAAAGGATACAATAGGGCAGAGATGAAGCGCACCTTCAAAGTTAATAAACCAGCATACGTTGCATTTGGGCTTTCTGCACTTTTACTTGAAATGATCCCATGTTTTAATCTTTTACTTGTGTTTACAAACACTATCGGGGCAGCATTATGGGCGGTGGATTTAGAAAATAATGAAAGAGCAACGTCTCGTTTGATTGAGGATGAATATCTTGTCGATCCAAAACGTGAATTTAGATCCTTTCGTAGGCCATTTTCAAGCCCGTCTCCAACTTTAGTATAGGTATACATTATCAACACAGCCAAAGCCAGCAGCAACGCCACCTTCGTCGCTAGTTTCAAACTTGGATCTCAATAGCCACCCAGCATTCTTGTTTGACTTTATTGCTCCCGCCTGCTCATCAAAAACTATCGTTCCAAATACACCCAACTCTGATACTATATTTTCATGATAAGTTTGACCATTGCGAAGAATCTTGTTGCGATAGGTCTCGGGATTGATCAACTCCATAAGTATATATGCCCCCCAATCTTTTTTGCTAATCTTGTTCAAAAATGCAGGAATGTCCTGTTTGTAGATGTTGTTTCCACCACCTTCCCTTTGCGGTTTCAATACAAAATTTTCTGGCTTCTCAAACGCCAATTTGGCTGCTTCTTGTCCTTGTTCGGTATCGTCAAACGGGAGTATTCTGACAAAAGTCGAAAGAAGAGACAGTAACTCTTCATCGTCAATATTGGGAAGGGTTTGTTTTATTACACTCTCATTGGTCAAAAGTTGTTGAATCTTTTTCGATCCAGATAATTGCGTCAAAATTGATGGACATTTGATAGCTTGTGATTTCTCCAAAAACAACCTTGCGTTCCAAGTCTTTGTGGGATTAGAATCATAATCTCCTGGTCCATACCCCGAGCGATAATAAACTACTGAAATTTCGTCCATTGTTGATTTGACATACAACTTGTCATTGTTTTTAGTGATCATTTGATCGACATCCTCTAGTGTGACTCTAAATGACCTAATGCCATGCTCTTGAAACAAAGCATACTCAATGATCCTCTGGTCAAAGCAATTGCGCTCATTAGGCTGAACGACAAATAAAATAATTGTATCTTTATTAGCAACTTCTCCATTGTAAAAGTAGTTACCGTCTGCCAAACCTTGAGCTATATCACTGGCTGAACTTGATATAGGAAGCTCATCTTCATCGTAGTATCTAAAATTGTACTTTTTGTCATAAAACCCAGTCGAATTCAAAAATGATTGCAATTGACCAATCTTTGTAGACAATCCACCAAACGAAACACTAACAGTATTGAATTCGATTTGTTTGATTTGTTGTTCTGAGGAGTCCACCATATAATCGGATCTAAAAATTCCCAACGACAATGGTTGCAATACGCCATCAGTAATGGATTCTTGGTAAACGTCAAATAACTTCCCCGAAAAGTCTGGATCAAACTCAGCCAAGCTTTGCAAAATGTCAATCAACCAGTCCTTTCTTTTTGTTATCAAGTTTATATATAACTCGTTATACAATTTCTGCACTTTAATTGCCTGCTCAAAGCTAGTTTTGGGTATAGGTGTGGGAAATAGAGTAATGGGAGCCACATTTACTTGATGAAGATCAAAGTTTGGTGGATACATCACCAACCCATTGGTGAGTGCCCATTGCTCAGTGTTTAGCTTGAGGTCATTTTCTTGATCCGTGGATAATTGTGGGAATGGTTTAGGTGGCATTTGATGTGGTGAAGGTAACCTATATCTGATCACTTTAGTTGCAAAAGTCACCACACCGACGAATTTCTATCGAGTAAAACCAAAAATGACGACATTTGATTGAATATCGCTACCAATTGAATATGAAAATATGGAGAGAAGATAAGGCTCAACAAAAGATGTGAGGTGGGGAAATGGAGGCCGTTAGACCGTGTAAGAAGAGCTTGATTTTGGGGTACTCCCTTCATTGGGGTAGTGCATGCACATTCGCTTTGGGAATTAGATACTACCCGAATTGAGTACCAAGCAATACAAAATTCCCATTTTTCAAACACACCTTGACAAGATAAGAAAAGTTTTCCACTCCCGCAATCCCTCCTGTGTAATCGATTGCAATAGTGTTATACCCGTGTACCTTCTTTCCACAGGGTACAGCTTCTAAATCCGGCCAAGACACATTTTTATCCAGTTTTTAGACGAAAAAGTTTGAACACAAGTTGAAGTGAGGCTAGAGTTAGCACTTGTGCACCTAATGAGGGTGTAAGCACCTCTTACTAACACCATTAATTTCGAAGGGACCAACGCTTGTTCAACCCTTCCTCCTTAAGGCATGTTGTCTACTTAAAAAGGGTTCAGACAAATCACGTGACAAATTTGTGACTGTTTTTTTTTTTCTTTTCCTTTTGCTTTTTCAAACTGAAAAATTCATTAAAAAACGGCCCCCCAACTGATAATCAAAGACCAACGATAAACAGATATTAAATAGTATGTTTAATGCATAGGATGTGATAAGGGAAATGGGAATAGGGTGATGTTGCGGAGACTAGAGGATTAATTTTATTGTGGACAGGAAGAGCAACCTCATTTCACGAATGCTAATAAGCAAAATGCTCAGATTAACTTGTTACTATGTGATTGGAGCCACTGCTGAAAAGCATTGGCTATGCTTCAGTCTGGATTCAGAATTGCGAAATATTCCAACCCCATGGAATCACTCCCTTCCCTTCCCCCCCTGCTTTCACTTCAACATTTTTCATCCATCGATCCACAGTTTTACTAACGTATCCCCTTCCTTATAGATGAAATACTTAGCAGCATACTTGTTATTAGTCAACGCCGGTAAGACCTCTCCATCAGCCGAAGACATCAAATCCGTCTTGTCAGCAGCTGATGTTGAAATTGAAGATGACAAGATTGAAAAATTGATTTCTGAATTGGATGGTAAATCAGTTGAAGAATTGATTGCCGAAGGTAATGAGAAATTGTCTAGTGTACCAACTGGTGGTGCTGCTGCTGGTGGTGCTTCTGCTGGTGGTGCCGCTGCTGGTGGTGATGCTGAACCAGCTGCTGAAGCTGCTGCTGAAGAAGAAAAGGAGGAATCTGATGATGATATGGGATTCGGTTTATTCGATTAGAGAGAGAGAAAGAGTAAGACCGTTTTTGCATTTGATCCATGTTTAGAGATTTTGTAATACTAGCAGAATAAACGAAGAAGGGATTTATCAATTTGTATGTAGTTTATGATTGAGAGTTTTCGGAAAGATACAAACGTCCTTGCTACAACTCATCGGCGGTGGCTTTTCTCAATCCCATGGGATTGCCAAAAATCTCATGTCTAGCTTCCAACATAAACCTGTCAAAATCAAGATCTTGTTGTGATACATCATTTCTCTTTTTCCGATCTTTCCTCAACTCAACTTCTTTACTCAACCATTGCAAGAAATCCGAACTTGGTTTCAAACTTTTGTCACTCTTGTGCAACTCCGCCAAATGAGAAAAATAAGCATTGGCATCGTTCTCATTACCAAACTTGTTTCTAGCCAACAGTTGCTGAATGAATTGGGACAAGTTTGAATCAGGATCGGTTTCAGTTTCTTCCTCATCTTCATCAGATCTTTTCTCTTTGTTGTTTTGCCAGAGGTTAAGATCTTCCAAAAGATGAACCACTCTAATCTTGGCATCTAAACTTAATGTCGGATAAACTTTAATCAATTGATTCAACCCATTGGGATGCTCATACGAGAAATACTGCTGTGCCACAGATGGATCTTGAGCTAATGCTTGAATTATACCGATTTTCCGTTTCTGAATGGTATCTGGTGATTGACTGATATCGTCTAATAACGAATTGATGAAATTCGCCACATTGAAGCCAGAAACTTTACCATTGAGTAAATTTGTAATGGCACCTGGGTTGTTTCGAAGTGAAGCAGTAATGATGTTGTAAATCTTTTCTTCAATTAGCTCATCTTTGTTTGTGGAAGCAAGGTCAACCAACTTGTTAAAAAGCACTGTATTACTAGTCACTTGTTCTCCAAGTTCAATATCGTGGGATAAATCATTGATGGTATCTAAAGCTTTAATCAAACGTTCTTTTTCAGTAACATCATCCAATTTGGATTGGTCGTATTCTTCAACCTTTTCCACGGCAGATGTAAAATCAGTGAGATCTCCATGACTTACCCTCACTTTCTTATTCTTATTGATATGGAGGGCACTTGCTATCTGTTCATGTTTTAACTTATTAGCATGGTCATCATTACTCTTTGTTGCAAATACATCGTCTTTATTGTCGCTGTTGTCATTATTATCATCACCACCAACTACAACCACAGCCTCATCTTGATCATTACTCTCTGCGTCTTCTTTGCTCATCAACTTGGCTTCTCGTTCCCCAGTTTCCAAATTCAATCCCACGTGTAATCCAGCTGGGATATCTTGATCAGGTTTGATAATTTGCCAATCGTTTGTAGGAATGAAAACTTTGGGGTAGCAGATTGTTGGATTATTGGAATCAGGACAAATTAGTTCTTCTTCAACGTCCACAATAGTTGGTGATGTAGCTGCTAATTGAGCTAAGAGGAGTACTATACTTAATAAACTTTTAGATTTAAGGAACATTGGCCGTTTCCAAGTTGGTTGAAAGAACCCTTTGAACGGCAGTAATGAATTTCTAAAAACACAACTTTTAAATATGTGGGATGATTTGATTGCGTGGAATTTTATATTTGGAGCCGCACATGTTCACATGCAGGAATACAATTCCACCAGCTTCCATCTTGCACAATTACACTCTAACACACCTACATCGCATTTTTGCTACAAGCATCACAATCTGCCGCCATATGTGGATAGGTCTATTAGTTCCGTCATATTATAACCAAATCGTAATTATACAAAGTACAATGTGTGTGTGTGTGTGTGTGTGTCTATCCGTTTTTACAAATTCTTGACCTTGTGTAAAGCTTGTTCAATATCCTTGAGCAAATCATCAGTATCTTCAATCCCAACAGAAACTCTAACCAAATCATCATAGACTCCATTTGCTTCCCTTTCTGCTTTAGGAATACCGCCATGGGTCATTATTGCTGGAACTTCAATCAATGATTCAATACCACCGAGTGATTCAGCCAAGGTGAACAATTTAGTTGATGAAGTGAATACTGAAGCTCCTTTGGCTCCACCTTTGATTCTAAAAGAAATCATTCCTCCACCCAATCCATCTCTATGTTGACGTAAAACAACCCCATGTTGTTCATGCGTTTTTAATCCTGGATAATTGACATGAATTACTGAACCATCTTCGATTCTAGATTGTAAATATTCAGCAATCTTTTGTGCCGAGTTGGATGCTTGACGTAATCTCAAATGCAAAGTTTTTAAGCCTCTATGAGCCAACCAGGAATCAAATGGTGATGGAATTGAACCAATGGCATTTTGTAAAAATCTAAACTTTTCATGTAAATCAGTATCATTAGTGGCCAATACACCCATAACAACATCTGAATGACCATTAATGTACTTTGTAACGGAATGAACAACAACATCAGCGCCAAATTTTAAAGGATTAGAGATGTATGGTGACAAAAACGTGTTGTCAACAACCAATAATACCTTGTTTCCCGTTCTTGATTGGTGGTCTTGTAAAATTTGTTTTACTTTAGCAATATCAGTAACTTTTAAAGTTGGATTTGATGGTGTTTCCAACCATACCAATTTAGTTTCTGGTTTCAAAGAAGTGGCCAAATCAGATTCCAAATCACCAACAAAAGTGGCGTCAACACCGTGGTGATTAGCTACTTTAGTGAAATATCTATGAGTCCCACCATAGACATCACCACCAGAAATAATGTGAGATCCAATGGGTAAAGATTGGATAATTAAAGCAGTGGTGGCTGAACCTGATGACAAAGCAATAGCATATTTAGCTGATTCCAAAGAGGCAACAGCGGTTTCAAAGTTGTCTCTATTAGGGTTAGCTGAGCGTGAATACTCATATATACCAATTGGCTTTGATGGTTCTGATTGACCAAAAGTGGTGGATAATGAGATCGGTTCAATAACTGCACCAGTAGTAGCATCAATAGGAGCACCAACATGGATAGCTCTAGTTCCGAAAGCAAAAGTTGAAGATGAATCAATTGTCATGGCTGAAAAGTGAGTGTGTGGGTGTGTGTATGAAGTGTTGGTTTCTGCTTAGTAACAAAGTGACTCTTAGTAAGAAAAGCCAAAAAGTGGGTGGATGATTATATATATGTATATATATATATATATCGTGGTTATAAAAAACTTTTTCTCTCTTAAAAACTGTGGATGCGCCAAAAGTTACGATGATGCCCTTTCTTTTCTTTTATAAAGAAGAAAAATTTCTTTTTTTTTTTTATTTTTTTTTTCGTTTTTGACATACAAAAACAGTGGATTCACTCACCATCAAGTTTTGCACGTGATTAGTCGCAATTTTCTACATACACAGTAGCGGTTGTAATAGTGTATTAGTAATATCCCATGTCTATACTAAGAACAGTTAATGGGAAGAGAAAAAGTGGCAAAAGAGATAACGATGGGATATAGTACAAGGTGTATGATGATATTCATCAATATGAAACTAATCTGTGTTACTTATTTGTGTGTGTGTGTGTGTGTATGTGTGGCTTGTGTATTGTTGGTTATCTTTATTGTTGTTGATCTTGTGTTAAGTATCTTCTTTTCTTATTGTTTTATCATATGGTATAACCCTTCTTGTTTTAAAGCTTCTTATTGTTTAGTTTAAAGCATAGGACAATAGGTTGTTGTATCAAACAGTATTATAGTAAAACAGTAAACAACAATAATCAGATAATAAACTCACTTACACACCTAACTCAAGATACCACCACATTTCTGTCTTAGAAACAAGATTAAACTAACCGTGATCACCCAAAGAGTGGAGCCTGATCTCAACAAAGAAGTGCACATATATTGTATTTGAATATTAGCTGACGTGAGAAGTGGGCGTTTCTACACAGCGCGATAGTCCCAATCAGGAAAAACAAGCGCCATACTTACTTATTTGAGCTCTTATAAATAGCTCCCCCGCCTAGGAAGCTAACACGTGAAATATAACATCAAAAAACTATTCTTCGGCTACAGTCGGGTGTATAGATAGTTATTATGAAGTGCTAACGCAATAGCTTTGTGCATTTACGATTGTACCCCTCCACAATCACAAGGGATACATTATTATTAAAGGGCATCACGTGATTAGATAAGAAACTAATGTTTGTCCAGACACGATTTGATTGATACAATCTATTAAAATAGTGTATGTTTTACAGTAGCTTGTTACCAATTCACAGAGATCTAGCATTACACCAGATATGGCATCTCAGTAATACTTTGCATTGTTTTGCAACTCTTTTGCAGCATTTTATAGGGAAACTCTTAGTTGTAGGAAACTAATTTAATTTTTAGCATCTCTAAGACCATATGTTTCTGCTACAGTACTTACTGTTTTCTCTGACTCGGCTCTTCTCACAATTTATTTGTGAATCACTCCTCTTTTCATACGAGTTATTTGGGAATCACACTTCACAAGGTAATTTCTTATTGTATCAGAGAAAAAAAAAATATTGCAACCAAATCGAAACATTTTTTTCGCAGCTATGCGTTTCACTTCAAAGCACAGCTTATGCTACAGATATCTAGGGCCCTTTTCTTCCTTGTGACTGCTATCAGCGAAGTCCATAGTTACAATGAGCATCTCCACCACCGCCGTCTCTTAAACTGTTCTCAGCAAAGCTATACCGCATTTTAGTGCACATTGCATAAAGCTCATAAAATGGGCAATTTGCCAGGAAAAGCGGAAACCTACAACGGCTCAACGCTAATGCAGTAGAGCTACAGCCCGCACCCCCTAAATAACAAAAAGACACAAGGATTTTGAGTGTCCCAAGACGGCGAAGCATGGTCAAAATTTTCTATGGGCACGGAGTTAATTTGTAGTTTATATAGCGTAGACACGTGCGCCAACACCGAAAACCGAGTTTTAAGCCCGAGCTGAGGTGGAGGAGCTTCCCAATCCAGGTGTGTGCTGAATCTGGTAGTTTGGATACCATATGATGTGTTACTGGAGCCTCAAAAAAACTGGTGCAGCATTTTTGCCGCTTCTGGGTCTAACGCCTCAATGTTTGGTGCACATTGATTTTCAACGCTTCAAAGCTTTCTGCAAAGGATTTTGATCGTCACTGTAACTTTTTTATTTTGCTCTGTTTATATCATGCAGTCACAGCGAGCTCAATTTCGCAACCATCATATGTTTCAATCAATAGATGAACACGATCAAATGAATAGAGACTTTCTTTGAATGCAAAGTATAATATTACTACAGATTTGGAGAGACAAATTACACCATATTATTTTGTCTTTGGCACCATTGGCAGAAATGAATAAAAATCACAATCACTGATCTTCATCCATACAATTCTTAATCATTTTCAATTCGTCAACACTGTAAATGATTTTAAACAATGCATCCAACTTTCTCAAACCTTTCACCACTTCAGCAGTATAAGTCCCCGGTTTTATTGTCCATTTGTCTTCGCAATAGTAGTGGCCACAGAACTCTTTGATTTTTGACACCCAACTAAGTCCCATTACAGCAAACGGTAAGGATGGACTAAGCAGGCTTAAGCCATCCAAGAATATCCTTCCGATGCCTCAATCAACATGGTATGCCACCAATGAATTGTTGCCTTTGGAAAGTTATAAAATAGGGTAGCAATCTTGGATGGTGGATAATACCTTTGACCGTAGACTGTTGACAAGACAAGCATGTGCAAATTGCAACGAGAAAGCAAATTGAAATCGGTGAAAGCCTTATCATCTCAGGAGAAGAAACATGCTTCACTGGCACCTAGACGCAACTCACGTAATCTGGGGAAGGAAAAAGTGAGGTCCTTCTTGAGATGGCGGTCGAATTGAGCAAAGGATTCCAAAGATGGCTCCTCAATATAGTAGGGGTCAAACGCATCTTCGACACGGAAATTAAATGTGGTGCACAGTTTGACGCAATCATCGAGCTCGTTTCAAATGATATACAATTTTCGCAACTGCAAGGTAATTTCAATATCGACAGGTCGAAAAAAATTGCCATGGGTAATATGGAATGTCAAATACAATTCAGTCAAATTGGTCACTTAATTGATATTCTCTAGATCCCTATACCCATCAAATACCGTCAATTTCATACACTTGACATGGCCACTTCTCGGAATATTCAGTAGGAATGTTCTACTCTGACTATGATTTAGACTTTATACCGCTACTCTGAGCCAAACAATTAAACTTGTTACAAATTAATACATGGCCGTTACACTACTAGTTCACACTAAAGATACTGAGCCTAGAGGGTAGTGATTGCACTCGTTTTTTCATCTTGCACAAGGTTCACATTCGTTACAAATGTTGTGCGAGTTAAGGCGAGGAAAAAGAATTTAATTATTCGACGATACGACAAAAGTATGTTGAAAGAGGGCATTACACTGTTTTTGTTATCAAATCAAGTATTCCTTTTCACGACAATTGAGTTGTTGAGATTGACTATTACCGTCGAGAGCACCATATGGTTTTGGAAATTTTAATTCCTTTCAGCGTGTTTCAAATCACACAACATTCAATCAATACTCAAGTCAGCATTCAAATCTAAGTTTGAATTGGGAAGTTCATTCGAATTATTGCAAAATCTTGTGATAAAGTTGAAATGAGAATTTGAAGTATAGCGCAGCTCTTTACAAAGGAGTTCTACCATACACCCGTTAATGCTGGTTTCATTGTGTGCGCCAAGTCCATTGCCAATAGTTGCCTTTGAAAACTCATAATTTACAGTACCAAGGAGCTCGGCAGCACTACTATGAGAATTTTTGGTCGTGTAAACACTTGTCTTCCCGACAGAGGTGGCAAGTATTATTGGAGCAACAACAACAATTGAGTCACCGTCAGCAGTTTCGTTAGGATCGTCAGCATTGGTGTCGAAGGAGTTATCTGCTGCTGTAACAAACGAGCTTTCTCCCGTGAGATCAACAAGACTGTCTACAGAATTGTGGATCGATGTTACTAAGGTGGAAACTTCAACCGGTAGTGGCTCTTGGCCTTCAATGTCAGCCAATATTTTTTCAGAAACAACACCTGTGACAGCTGTTTTGAGTAAGGAATCAATACTACTCGCGGGTAATGTTCCATTAACAGTAGTACCTACATTCAAGGTGGATGTAGTAGTGGACTTTTTAACAACAACATTGATCGAATGCTCAACATCATTAAGTAAAGGCTCAATGGAATTAGCGACAGGGTTAACAACACCACCATCCAGAGGGATATCAGAATCGTCATTAACTGGGCCATCTTTATCATCGTCAAAGGGGCTCTCCACAACATCATCGACAGAGCTATCAACATCATCGTCAATTGGGCTACCAGCTGCGTCAAAGTTGTTCGTATCATCATCAATAGGGCTATCTGCATCACCATCAACTGATCTGTCGGCATCACCATCGACGGAACCTACAGCATTGCTGTCAATCAAAGTTCCCCTGGCATGACCCGTTCTATCCTTAACAACATATCTACCGACGGAATTAAAAACAAGTTTTTGAATCAGCTCTTTGATAGAGTCATCTGAGTAATCAGCAACCTTATCGATTGAATTGCTTGTTGCTTTAGTAATTGGATTATCAGTGACCTCATCAATTGGGCTGTCAGTAGTACCATCAACCAGTAGCTTTAAGGCCACATCAATTGGATTGCTATCATGACCTTGAGGTGGACCGTAAACAGCATCTTCATCAGCTTCAATTGGAATGCTTTCCCTCTTGTCAATCAAGGTTTCAATATCATTATCCACTTCAATGAGGTTTGTGCGACTATCGTGAACTGAATCATTGGTCGCTTCATTAATGGGCTCCTCAATAGCATCATTTTCAACTGAAGTTGCGAATGTGGCTGAATTAACGTTTGCCGTGTTCATTTCTTCGGTTCCTGTACTCGTGTTGCCACTTGAATTTATGTCTTTGACATATGGAGATGAGTAACTCGTGAGTAAATTCGAATCAGCTTCTGACATTTTGTCTCTATTCCTTGTAGTTTCAGAATGAGTAAAAAAAGTGGTTTTAATTCTTGAAAGTTGGTGGTATTGCAATTTTGGTTGTAAAAAGATTCTTTTCTTTTTTTTTGGGAGTGTGTGTGTGTGTGCTAATGTGTGTGGGAGACACCTGCAATAGAATAAGCAGAAGATGAAGAAAAGTGTCAATCAGGGCGTCCAGTATTTTGTGGATTTATGTATCTATACAAGCAAAACCGTTAGCATTGATTATCACTTTAATCTACATCCACATTTGCTTAACTCTCCTAACCCTTCACAGCCCAGCACTTTTCATAACCATAGCTCTTAATCACCCGAATGTTTTTAATGATATGATTCTATTTATCACTACATAATTATTTTGAGGTAGTAGAAGTGCTTAATAGACTAGTATGAGGGGATATTTGACAGTTTTCATGAGATAAAAGGTATGTTATAGTGATAAGGACCTAAAACTTAGTTGTCTTGTATTAAAATCACTTATATATTCTAAGTAAAGAAGAAAAATGAGAAGAATATCTACAAAATCTACTTAATCAATTTCTTCAATCCTGGATCTCATTTAAGAAGTTTGGATTGTTTTGCAACTTAGTTTTAAACTTGTCCCACCAATTGTCAAATGCTTTAATGGGTACTTTGCCCTGTGGATCAATAAAGCTAGCCAAGTAATTGTAGGCATGTCCTACTATTTTATTTGCCAATTTGGCTGTACTATCCGGAGTGTTCACAGCTGGTTGTTGTTGTTGATTGGAGGTTGCAACTAGGGCGTTATTGCTATTAATATTGTTATTCTGCTTTGACTGTAGAATTGTTTGTTCTGCCTGTGGTGTTGGTTCAATTGATATTCCAATGTTGATGCTTACTGAATCAGACAAGTCAATGGGCTCTCCTCCTCCCATATCCATGTCCATTCCGTCATCTGCTCGTTTAGTAGTGGGGTGAATGTTGCTGATTTTGTAGATTGCCGATGGTTTATTAGGATTGATTCCTCCAAGCAATTTGAATTCTGGTGCTTCATTTGCTGTAGTAGCACCAGGGCCCCCATCCCGAGGTAATTGGAAGTAGATCAACGCAGTGAAATTGCTATCCACGAAGGGGGAATTGGGAAGAATGAAGATGGTAATGTACGAAATGTTGGAGGCATTGGGAATATTGATGACAAACTTGGTTTGATCAACTTGCTCAGCAAGTATCATTGGTCGTCCCAGACAGATGGCTCCAAATATACTCATATTTCAAGGGTGTGGATGTGAAATGTACTTAAAGCCAGTGGAGTGCAGTTTTGACTTTGCCAGGATTTGCAGGATGTTAGTAGAAGATTCGAAGAACGAAAAGAGTGTACAAAATAGACAAATTTAGGTAAAGTCGCAAAATGTAAAAAAAAAAAACAGACAAAAATGCGACAATAACATTATAGGACACAACAAAATTAAAGTCACAACGAAATTTGAAAATTTTTTATAATGCTTCTATCCCTTCATCATTTTAAGCTTAGAGTGATCTACACCCCTCATTTTAATGTGATACTTGAATATATGGTTTAGAAGTGAAATGAGTTTACTTCTAATGATCATATATGGAGATACCGCATTAAACCATTTCAGGATCATACAGGATGATCAAGCAGGATAGTTTGGACTCGACATGGTTTTTCCATGTTTTTCTTCAGTGTCCTTGTATCTTGTGAATAGATGAACTAATAGTGGAGTGTTAATCACACATGCCACTACGCTTCTAACATCCCAGAATAAAACACGTTGAACATATTTTCCATCTTTCGTGCAAATTGTTTTATTGCTTTGCAAAAGATGAATATGGAAAAGATACTTCGTCACATTTTAATTATTGCTATCAATATATTGTTCTACGATCTCTTTACTTAACGTGTGTGATTACCCAACTGGTTGCACACCCGCCAGCTACCATTGTAACTTCATCTGATTCTTCATACAATACATTCAAGTAGTCGAAAGTGATGTGTCTATTGGAATTGCAATCATTGTGTTCGACACTTGTAGCAGAGTTATTATGTTTTGCATCACCACAATTGCCGTGCTCTCCCCACCCCCAAGCGTAGACTTTGTCTGCCACTTTCAATAGCCCATGTTCACTTCCGACAACAAATTCAAAGTCATCGCTGATTGGACCATAGTCATACAATTGACCATGAGTATTAGTGCCAAATGATTTAATGGTGGTGCCACTTTTGCAATGAATTGAAGACCACATTGCCTCAACCAGCTTGCTACTGTACATGATATCATTTAGGTCCAGCAGATTGATAGTTGCCTTTCCAAATAAGTGAATCACATTAGAAGACATTATAATTGTAAACTCTCGACCCAACTCAAATGATTCAATGTCAGTTATCCCAAAATCTAGTTCAATTGGTCTCCATACTGCACCTCTTTTTGTCAAGTTACTGTCAATTGTTCCTAATTGTCCCTTTCTACAATTTCCCCATCCGTACAATTTGTTATCCTCCGTCTGAACGATGGTATGATTAACAGCTGTTTTTATCTTCTTCACCTTAGAATCGAATTTGATCACCAACTGGGGTCTACTTGCTTGGGTGACATCTTCCCCTAAACCCAAATCACCTTTCAATCCATTCCCACACGCAAACAATTCGTTTTGGTCTGTAAGTAAGAAAGAGTAGTCCCATCCACAAGAAACATCAAGGTATTTGTGTGGTGACATTGGGGGAACTTTTGAAAACACCCGTACAGCCGTTGTGCTCTTTGGATGACCTGTTTGACCAAACTCATTATCCCCACAGCTGAATACGTCCCCATTCTCAAATAGGAGCAATGTATGATTACCCCCACAAGCAATCTTTGTTGGTTTTTGGTCAATAGTGGTGGTTGATTTATTTGCCTCAGTCTGAAAAATACACAGTCTAAGGGCTCTTTGGTCCTCATCATCGTCTTGTCCTAGTTGATAATTCCCATTTGAACCACATGCTAGAACTTGGTACATGAAATACGTTAATTAATTCAATTCTCAGCTTGTGTAGTGTTGTTGATGGTTCAGTGGATTGGCGCATTGGCAAAACTAACCTCAGCGCTACCATACGAATACAAGAGATGTAATCCGACATCACTAATCAAGGACGACTCCCATTATCGGAGATAGTTCGGGTTGGAAATCTTATCGTCTGATTTGATCTAAAGCAATAAAAGCGGATGCTCAAAGGGTGTTGGGATGTAGAAGCTTTTGCTGGAAGTCCGTCTGTACAAAACTGTGGCTTATTAATGCGCTATTTTTATATACTGTTCCGAGCCGAGACAAGCTACTCAAAAACTGGAACAAATATGTTGTAACCAATCGGAACAAAAAGATCTGTATGGGGAAAGTTCCATAGTTCGTCTCGGCCCTGTTTCTTCTCTGCATGTTGGCCTAAATAGATGAAAAGAACAATGGAGAAGAAGTAGAGTAGTGCTTGGTTGCTTGCTTATTCTTCGTTACTTTCTACCACTTTTGTTGTTGATGTTTTGTTTGTTTGTGTACAAAAAACTGTGGCGCCTTCTTTTGTTTTTTTTCTTACTAAGTAAGTGTCAGTGTGAGTATGTATGCACAAATGGTTTGTGATTGACCTTGTGAGATATCGTCATTTCCATATCATGCCACTACACATGGTGAACCACAGTTATCACAGAAGGCAACTGGCAGCAACAACCTGGGAATGTCACGTATATATATATATATATACACCCAAAACGTTCCTTTTCTGATAAGACATATAACTTTGCTTTTTTGATCAAACCAACCAACCACAACAATGGCACCAGTGGCAGTATCATCGATCGAGGACAAGTATGACGCTTCCCAATTTCAATCGGCCCACCAGGGTAAAACAAAGAAAGGGAGCTTCACAGTTAGTGAAGAAAACAAAAAGCAAGCATTGTATCCTGAATATTTGCCTACTTGGAACCCCAATCAAAAATTCCCCCCATATAAGTTTCAAGAATACCACGACAAGGGTTTACAGGGTGACAAGAACTACAAGAATTTGTTTTCTCAAGATAAAGACTATCAGGTGAAGAGAATGACTCCAAAGTTGGGCTCTGTTGTTGAAGGCATTCAGTTAAGTCAATTGGATGATGCAGCAAAGAATGATTTGGCTAGACTTATAAGTGATCGTGGTGTTGTTGTATTCAAAAAGCAAGATTTCAATAGTCTTGGTCCTGAGTTTGCCATTAATTTTATGAAGTATTTTGGCACTTTGCATACTCATCCAACGTCGGGAGCTCCAGAAAACTTTCCTCAAATGCACATCACTTTTCGTGGAGCATCACAACAAGAGATTGACTCTGTTTTCAAAACTAGAACAAACTCCATATTATGGCATAGTGACTGCTCCTATTCCCTCAATGCTTTACAATTGACGTTGTTTTCATGTTTACAACTTCCTGAAAGTGGTGGTGATACTTTGTTTGCAAACACAGTTGAGGCTTACGAAAGGTTAAGTCCAGCAATGCAGCAAAGATTGGAGGGTTTACACATTTTACATTCATCAGTTGAACAAGCTGAAGCTAACAAGAAGGCCGGTGGTATAACGCGCAGAGAGCCGGAAACTAACATTCATCCAATTGTTCGTGTCAATCCAACCACTGGTAAAAAACACCTTTATGTAAATAAAGAATTTGGTAGAAGAATTGTTGAGTTGAAGCAAGATGAATCCGACTACCTTTTAAATTTCCTTTACGATCATATTGAACGTGCACAAGATTTGCAAATACGAGTATCATGGGAACCAGACACAATTGTCTTTTGGAACAATGGAACTACAGTGCATACACCATGCGTTGATTTTGACGAACCAGTGATTAGACATGCATACAGGATTAGTGCTATGGGTGAAAGACCTGTTGCTGATGTAAAATACTTGAATGATCCGGATTATTTGAGTGAAAAGTACAAAGAGTTGAATATTTAGTTTTTTTTTGGGATAGGTTAAGGGATTTTTATATGTTTGTATTCGAAACAGAAAAAGTTTGGTTTAGTTTGGTATTGTCTCTTTGTAGCTTTCTTAGTAGCATGTGTAGCTTTTTGCTTACTTTTGATGGCGTAGATTGTGAAAAGTTGACATGAGAGAAGATATACCATCAATGGAGAAAAGATTCAAGCTCAAGACAACTGGAGGGAGTAAGAAACTGTGTGCAATCTGATATACTATGAGAACTCAAAAGTTCTTATTGATGCCCATGAAAATTACAATAAGGGCGGCGTGTCTTGAGAAGAGTCAGCAAAAGAAAAAGTATCCTTATAGGAGGTTTGTATTGTTGGATTGTTGGGAGAACTAATAGAAGTGATAAAGTGATAAAAATTGAATCGTGTGCTCAAACATGGAAGTTTTGCTTTTGTTGAAGGGTTTTTTTGGAAACAAGGACGCGAGGTCTAGCCAACCCCGTAATCTGGAATGCCGGAGGGACTCGGAGATGCAGTGAATGAAAGCGTTTGGGAATATATGGTGACTAAGTCAAAGGTGACGAGATATGGGATTCATGATGCTGGTGCTAAATCAAAAGGATTGGGTTTTATATTCCCCAACCGTCGTATACCGTCTTGTGCATATGATGTGGTTTTTGTTGTATCCTGCTACGACACTGTAGAATCATTGACTCTGTCGTAAATAAAGGCGCTCACTAAAGAGATAAGCTCTACTCATTTAGAATTATCGTTTAATTCTTTCCATTAAACTGTAGTATACATATCCAAAAAAACTATGACGCTGTGATTTCTTTCCTTTAACAACATGTAGAAGATGACTTCCTATTCTCAACACTAAGGTCAATTCTATTTTCACCAACTTCTCCATTATTAGTGGCAGTGTTACCACCACTTTGTTTGTTAGAGTCAGGTATTTTTTCTCCAATGCCAACAAATACTTCATTCACATTATATGATGTCTTTGCACTTGCTTCAAAAAATAGTAAACCTTCTTCATCAGCCAATGCTTGTCCTTCTTCTTTGCTAACTTTCCTCAACAGTTCCAGGGTTCCTCCTTCTCCTTCACCCACATTGCCGCCGTCTTCAGGTTCATCTTCAACCAAATCGTACTTGTTTCCAACTAGAGCAATGGTGATATCCTTACTTGCTTGTTCATGTAGTTCTTTGACCCAGTGTCTAGCTTTAACAAACGATGCAGGTTTAGTTATATCGTAAACTACAATAGCAGCTTGAGCATTTCGATAATACATGGGTGCTAGTGAAGCAAATCGTTCTTGTCCTGCTGTATCCCAAATCTCATACTTGATGGTACGATCACCAATGGTGCATTTTTGGGTCAAGAATGCTGCTCCAATTGTTGGTTCTTTATTCTCTTGGAAATCATTGGAAACAAATCGCAATACTAGTGATGATTTACCAACGGCTGCTTCACCGAGTAGTACTAGTTTGACCGATGTAGCTGGTTGTGGGTGGTTACTACTCATTTAGCGTGTAGGAAAAATTGTAAAAAAGGGTGATAATATGACGTAATATATAACAAAGGGATGGGGTGGAAAGCAATCTCGATGTGGTATGGTGTGTGATCAACCGGTTTGTTGTAAACAGTAAAGTGAAGTCTCCGAAATGATTTTGGTTCTATGGTATCAGCTAGTTGTAACTGAGTGGTAAATGTGTATAAGGTTGTGTATTGATAAGGGAATAGTAAAATTGAAGTGTGAGTGAGTGATTGATTGATTCTTTTTTTTTTGGATTGCCACACACCTTTCATTTTGAAATCACTCACTCTCTTACTCAAGTACCTTTTTTTTTAATTCCGATCTATTTTTATCCAAACTTACACTACCCTTTGGTACAGACAATATGAAAAGCTGTAAATACATCTTCGCATCACACTGTGTAGATCACAAGCCTGTTAGAAGTTACTAATATGAATAAAATTATGTGATAATATGCAGTTGACTCTATTTGTAGTAGTGGTTTTGATAATCTATGAAGATTGGAGGTGAATCTACCTCACCGAAATAAACCGATTTCAAAGAAGAGGAAGCACACAAGTTCACTTCACTCAACCTTGAGCTACTCTACAATTCCAGGATAGAACAATAGCCAGTCGGTATACAGAAGTATCACATTGCTACCTTAGTCGCATAAAGAAGAACCTAATTTCAATCAAATTACAAGAACAATGTTCTCTGACAAAAAACTCCCTCCGTTAAAACTCCTCCACTTCGAGGATAATCTTTCCGTCATTTTCCTTCAACGCTTTCACGTATTTCTTATAATCCTTCCTCCAATCAACAAACTTATCGATCTTAAACTTTAATTTATCATCGAGAACCAATTGAAGTGCTTGTTCAGCCCATTTTTGTTTAATCTTCAAATAAATCTCCTCGTAATAGTTGTACGACGTCCAGTTATTCAAGATATTGCTTGACCATTTACTGGTCCATGGATTCAACACACCCTGTTCACTGAAATCAATCAATTTATCAATGTTATAACTTGGCTCACGCAAGGTAAATTTACATCCACTAACCACAGCTGATCCCAACTTCTTGGGTTTCAAGATTCGAGTAAGGAATGGTTCTTTTGTTTTAGCATCGAATAAATTCTCAATTGATGTAGAAATATTTTGTTTAAATGGCATATTCAACGTTTCAATCTCATGTAATTTAGTTGATGTCAGTTGGAAATATTTTTTACATCCAATTAAATCAATAAACAAATCTAGTTTGTATTCATTGACATTTGATTTATCAATAAGTTCATTACCGTGGGGCACCAATAATGCATCAATCACTTCAGTTGCAAAAAAATCGGGTTTTTTGTAACTTATAGGTACTCGTTCACCAGGGAAATAAAGTCCATCATTAACAACATCAAATGAAATACATTTTAATCGTTTGGTGGTTGATGGGTCATAATATTTTTTCTCAAATCTTTCAAGCAAATTATCCATATACTCAAGTGATTTCTCACGTATTATAAGGATTAAACTTATAAATTCAAATTGATACTCTGCCAAAAGCACTTGAATAATTGTCAATCCAATATCAGTGTCTGCCCCATTGATTAAAATATTTACTTTCTTATTCTTGCTATTCAACAGTTGAAGCATTTGTTTTGCTCGATTGTAAAGTAAAGAAATGGCAGATAATTTGGCCAATGGAGGCAACGCCGTTTTCTTGGACTCTAATGTCAGTTTGCCAGCTCTGGAGACTAGATCATCCACATTGGAGTCGACATTAGTGTCTGTGTTTGCCTTGTTTTCCTCACGGGGTGATTTCGATGGGGTTGTTACACCCTCAGCCTCTTCGGCATCCCTTAATTCTTCTGACTTTGCGGTATTGACATCTTCTGACTCCACTGATGTGGATATCTCATTAGCTTGTGTTTGTTCAACTAAATTAGTTGCTTCCGTTTCCTCTTCTCCAACTTCAAATGCCTTATTATCATCATTTGCATCCAAATCAATGTCAATGTCATTCAATTGGTTCAATACGTTCTCATCAACCTTCACCAACACGTCTCTACCGGGATAAATGATCTGGCTAGACGACAAGGCACCCCTTCTTGAAGTAGGATCAATCAACCCAAACACATAATCGCCCACTGCAAACTTTTTTTGCATTGATGACCCCACATGAGTTATAACACCAGCAAATTCATACCCCAACACAACTTTCACATTACTCATATTCAACAAGTATTGATTAACTTTACTTAAGTCAAATGAGTTCAAAGATCCATAATTGACATCAACTAGAACACTTCCCGAGGATGGTGGTAAGTCAATTGTTGTGTAATGGAATTGTAATTCAGTTTCCTTATTCTGTACGGAAAGATCCTTGACATCAAAAAATTTCAATTTACTCAAATCAGGTAAATCAGTTAATCTCAATCTACTGTTTGGTTTTGCTGGTCTTGTGGGTTGATCAATTGGTTTTGGTGGTGCTTGTTTATTTCTCTTTTCTAAATAAGCAAGTTCAGGAGGGATTTTATGGAAAGGGGATGATTTCAATTCGGCTTCTTCTTTTTGTTTCAAGTACTTGTGGTATTCTCGTAAATCTTCTTCTGGCGGTGGAGCAAAACCAACTGATTTTTTTTTGGGTTTGGTAGGTGATGAGGGAAGTTCAGTGGTATCACTACTGGTTGAGTTTGAGTTTGTGGTTGCGGGTGCAACGGCTTCTTCATAAGATGGCGCTTCTTGAGAAAGGGCAACTTCAGATACAGCCGGTGGGACTTGTTCCAGTTCTGACATTGTGAACACTAGACGTTTGAGATTTGGATACCAGAGCCGTGTCGTTTGGAAAAAGGAAAAGAGATCCCTAAGGGATTATATTTTTATTTTCAAGGGGGAGAGAGTTTTATAGCCGACGCATCTCTGCGCGAAAAGAATACACAAATCGAAAACAATGCTGAGTGGGTTGCATTGGGCGAGAGCGCTATTGCGAGTCAAATACATGTCCAATCATTTGGATCTTGAAAATGAGCTATGGATTGTATAGAAGCTTTGCTAAATCGATTTTTACCTAGAATAACATACCAGGTAAAGCTGTACATGTAATGCCGTAGGTCTATCAAAGCTCCTCAATGTATAACCCGGTACGAATACGAACTCGTGGTGGATGGAACCAACTTTAGTTCTAAACCACGACACGTCATGTCTAGCGAGAATGTGTTGGTTGACGATATGACAAATAGATAGATATTCATACAACTTTACCCTCTACTCTAGTACGATTTTGTAAAATCTATGCCCCATATTTATAATTATCACCTCTAAATAACCCTTTAATTATTCGCTTATGTACAACCGTATCATCAACGACCATCTCTACATGGTCCGGAAAAACTCTACCGTACCAAATAAAGTCGAGGCTAGTAGTGCATTCTTTGGGGTAGTACAATACATTACCGGCAAATGCATGACCACCTATATGAGTAATTTCACCAACATATGCATCGTTCTCAATAGTCTTTGCAGTCAATGCTTCATTGAACTTATCCACTAAGATAGGTCCTAAGATCCCACATCTGATGTCCCTTTTGGCATGACCGCAAATCACAATCAAGTCCCTATCTATATGCCATTCTTGAAAATTTCGATCATCAACTTTTATTTTGGTTGATCGTTTACTTGAAATGTCCAGAGGTTTTAAAAAGGGATTAAACACTTCAGTCTCTTCTTCAACTCCACTCTTCAAATATTTGGTTATGAATTGGGCAGTATGGGCGATGTTGAACTTGACAATTTTCATTTCAGGATAGATAAATACCAATTGCTCACCATTGTGTTGCTTTACGTTAAACTGGCGTAGAATTTCGTCATTTTTATGGAGCACAATACTCGAAATCAATGTCCTTGACCCCAATGGCACCTTGAAACGTAACTTGTGAATTTCATGGGCCAATGTACCCAGCCAATTCTCAATACGTGACTCAAACTCTCCAATTCGATTGTGCTTGGTTGTGAGAGCCATGACATGTTTGCTTGGTATTGCCGCACTCTTATCGAGATCTTGCGCAAAGTTCACTTGTTTATCAGGCGGGAAATGCTGCTGACAAAAGTCACAATCATGTTGAATGAAGATTTTGGGGTTGATCAATTTCCAATTGATACGAGAGGAGTAGGTAGATGGCGTTGCAGTACTGTTGAATCTTTTGAGCATTAGTCGCATCATCATAGCTGGGGTAAAATGTGAAGTAAACAAGGGCTTATGATCATTTGCTTTGATAGTGTTGAAAAACTCAGTGGTCTGCACAATCTGCTTATGCGAAGTGCCATGAAAAATGTGGAAAATCTCGGAGAAATGACAAAACTACCGGATCGAACATCCGAATTATATTCCAGAACAAAATTAACCGACCCTATGGGTAGGAGAATATATAACACTCCATCACGGGAAGTAATGAAAGAGTTCTTACTGTAAACTAAGAAATATTGTCAAACATCAGCTGTCGATACTTTTATCAAGACGCACACAAGAAACAGATCCGAAATCAACATCTTAAACAGCTTCAGCTGCCTACTAATTACTTGTTTGCGTGCGCTCACGAAAGGTATCGCTCCTATGATTTTGGGATAAGTTGATGGATTCAAATGAGCTTGCTGGATCGTCATTGTTTGTGTTTAAGCTTTCAGTGAGAATGTAATTATTTTTTATCACGTTGTTGGAATTTGCGGCAATTTGAGTGCAATTTTTACAAAGTGATCTATGAGGTTACGATACAACCAAGCCAAACGGATGTTGATTTTTAACAAATGCGTAAGCAAAGTGATTGACCTGTCTTCAATACGCCACGTCTCTTAGTTAATTGTGTAACATGTCAAGAGGAACAAAAAAATATTGCGCCTAATCGAAACCTCTTTTTCACAGCTATACGTTTCACTTCAGAGCACAACTATACTACAGACACTTAGGTTTTTTTTTTCCTCGTGGCTGTTATCAGCGAGGTTCAGAGTTACAATGGGCATCTCCACCACCGGCTTAGACTGTTTTAAGCAAAGTTATAGCGCATTACAGAAAAAAGTCTCATAAAATTGGCATTTTTCCAGGAAAAGCGGACACCGACAACGATTTAACGTCAGTGCAGTGGAGCTACAGCTCCTGCACCCAAAAAAAAAGGAAAGAAAATTTTTGGGTGCCCCAAGAAGGCGAATTACGGTCAGAATGTTTTGGGAGTACGGAGTTTATTGGTAATACCATCATGTGATTTGCTACGGGTCCATATCCATTTTCCCAAAAGCTTAGGAGGAGTGACCTGATATTCAACTTCCAAACTACATTCAGTGCTTTACGATGGATGAATAGAGGAGGAAGGATAATCTCATTGAGATTCTAACTTTGTCATCACTGTGTTCATAAGCAGCTTTCATTTACGTGTTTCTTACTAACCGGGAGTAGATTCTCCGTTTTAGGTAATTAACAAACCCGAAATGAGTTTTGGTGATAGAAAAAGCAATTTTAACAGCGAGCCGAGTTTTGATTACATAATACTTTAGCCACAATTTTTCACTTTTGTATACCCAGAACTCATCAAGTATTACAAATCAACTTTCCACCACCATCGACACACGAGTAATATATAAATTCAGCTCATAACAACCAACAGAAGCCAACAAAACAATTTTAACTACCTAATAAACTTAAACTACTTGATTTAGAATGACAAGAGCTGCAATTCAATCATCAAACCTATTCAAGCCAATCAAGGTTGGAAACACATTGATTGAACATAGGATTGCTCATTTACCAACCACTAGAAATAGAGCACATCCTGGTGACCATATTCCAACGGACTTAGAGAAAAAGTATTACACTGATAGAGCCAAAACTGGTGGTTTGTTGGTCACTGAAGCCACAATTGCAACTCCAAAATTGGGTTGGTACCCAAATGTTCCTGGTATTTGGAATGAAAAGCAAGCTTTAGGGTGGAAGGAAATTGTTGATTCAGTTCATGCCGCTGGTGGTAAAATTGCTGTTCAACTATGGGGATTGGGCAGAGTTGCAAGTGGCGCTTTGTTGAAGTCAAAAGGTTATGACTTTGTTGGTGTTAGTGACGTATACGAACATGAAAAGTCAGAAAAAGAAGCTGTCGAGGCTGGCAATCCACTTCGCCCATTAACTGTCGAAGAGATTGAAGAATTGGTTCAGAAGGATTACCCAAATGCTGTCAAATTGGCTCTTGATGTTGCTGGATTTGATTTCGTCGAGTTGCATTTCGCAAATGGATACATTGCCAGTCAATTTTTACACCCAAAGATCAACACCAGAACTGACAAGTACGGAGGTCCAATTGAAAACAGGGCCAGATTCATTTTGGAAGTGTTTGACAACCTCTTCAAAGTGGCAGATGCAAAAAGAATCGGTGTTAGATTTTCCCCAGCAAACGTTTTTCAAGAGCCTGGCATCAATCCATCAAGTAAAGAGGATTACACATACATCCTTAGGGAGTTGCAAAAGAGAGCTGATACCGGTAACGAATTAGCTTTTATTGATTTAGTTGATGGGGTGTACGATGTGGACGATGTGCAATCACCAGCAAATGTCAATTATTTTTACGACTTGTGGAAGGGAGTCATCCTCAAAGGGGGAAACTACACCGAAGATAAAAATGATGGATGGAAAAAAATACTCGAAGATGCAGATGCTAATGATCGTACTTTGGTTGGATTCGGTAGGCATTTCATCGCAAATCCTGACCTCCCAGAAAGAATCAAACATGGCCATGACTTGAATGATTATGACAGATCCACATTTTATACAACTTACAACTATGGATACAATACTTACCCAGAATATGGAGAGACTAGAGAATCCGATCCAGAAGCCAAGATTGTTCCTAAACCATTGGTGCACTAAAGAAGCACCGGTATTTACAGTTTTATAGAACTTTACAATTTCCTTTAAGACTCTTTGCTACCTGTTGGTTGTTTCTTTTTGCTTTTGCGCCCATAAAGCATGTAAATGCATGATGTTGCAGAATGCGAATGCTTTGCTACACAAGTGGGAGGCTTATATATCAATCGACTCTGCTATCGTCATCTTAATAACTCCTGTCAACCATATTACTTTCAAGTCTTTGAAAGATGGGTGCTGTTTGGTCTATACCAGTCGTTATATGGTTAGGGTTGTGTGGCTCAGGCAACGAGGAAGGTCAACACGGATCTGCGAACGAGACAGCTTCCACCTCCTACCTCGGAAGCGGATCAAGCTCAAGCTTAAACAACACTTTACATTTGATCAACTCACCTGCACCCTCTGATACACCAACAGAGGACAATAATTGGCCACTCATAGGAATATTGACGGGACTCGCGGGAGCATTTGCGATTGTTGGGTTGATAGGAGGTTATATTGAGTACAGAGATCGAAAGGAAAAACGAAGGAAGGTATCTCGTGCTCATACCCAATCTCAAAATATGCAAGGCAATTCTTCAAACGAGGATTCCGCCGCAGTTGATAGTTTGCGACCGCCAGAGAAGGCACATTTGAAATTGGAGGACACTGAAACTCTTGTTGGAGAAGAGGACTTTGAATATCATGCACTAAGTGGTGTAGAGTTTGCCGGGACAAAGTATTGAAAAGAGGGAACTGACTGAGGTGGGCTGCTCAAATGTCATGGTGGCTACATGTGGGTCAATGAAAAAATTGTTGAGATTTTAACAGTGTGAACTGGTCAAAATAAGATCGAATTCTGGTAAAACAATCGATTAATGGGACGAGGTATAAATATGAGAGGAAAAGAGATTAGTAAGGAAAATACTGTTGAGAGATCAAGGTAAGATTACTGGAAACTAGCACTAACATTGGTGCAATTACCAAACAAACACTATAACAAACAACTAACTACATACTCAGCAAACCGTTGCAGTTCAGAAGCTGTCCTCTTACCGTGCGAGTCTTATTACGCCCTTTCAAGGTTATGCACGATAAAATTTTCATGTTGCTTACCAATAGGAGTGCTTGTGGCGATGGCAGCCAAAATAGTAACCACTAAAATATTGCAACACTCTTATTTTTGTGTCACATACGTAGACATATGAAAGGGAGGAGAGAAGTTGGCCAAGCAGATTTTGTAGACCTTTCTTACCTTCTTCTTCTTTATCGAGAACATAATGAATCAAGATATAAAACGAGATTCAGGTCCTCATCTACAATCCAAACGATCAAACATTATTATACATTCACAAGAAATAATTGATCCTTGTCAACCCAACTTCCACATTATCATCTTTTATCAACTACAACCACTACAGTAAACAATCATTACTACACAAGATTACCACACACACCTACAAAACCAAAGTGGTCTTGAGTAAGAAAAACACCGTGGGCGTAGGCTTGGATGGTACTTGAAATAGCTGTTCAAGTCGAGGTTGAAGTACATCAGCTGCCCTATTCATAATGTTCCTCCAACCGTCGTACTCAACAAGAGGTACACCACGTGGTTATGGTTGTGGTTGTGGTTGTGACGGTGGTTGTGATGGTGACCACAAAGCGGATTAATTGCCAACGACAATATCATCGGCAATACACCCACTGCAATAAACATCACCTCTACCATATTTCTTTCATAATAATTGATGGGATCGTAGTTTCAACAACACCCACATTCTCTTTACAATATAATCCATCCTTTTTAAATTGGGTCAATTTCATCCACTTATCATCATCATAATCATATTTGCTCAAACACAGTCAGAATCGTTCAAATCGTCGTGTCAATGGCACGAAAACCATCAATCATTTCATCAAGTTCATGAATAATAATGGTGAAATATTGGGACTGCACAAAAAATTTTCATAACCGATTGAGGGAGCTTCGGGTGAAACACAATTCCTGATCCACATTGTAGTGTAATGACCTAGCAATGCTCAGCTTGGCCTCTATGGTTTGTATACTCTGCATTCACTCATTGGTGTGGTGGCCATGAAAATATGTGATTTCGGAATTATTCTTATTGCTTCGTGTGTCATTTAGTCTTTGTAACCGTAATGTCTCGTAACCACACCAAAATGATGAGAGGAGAACACTGCTAAGGTTGCTTGCTATACAAGGAGGGGCGACACAAATTGACTCATTTGGATTTGGAGGATAAATCCAATCCCGAGTTCGCAACTCGCTAAATGTAATGAGCGACTTGCGTTGTGTGGATATCAGATACAATGCTTTTTTATAACAACTACGCTCATTTCAGAAGATAAAATTCAAGAGCTCAATTTTTGATGATTGTTTATTCTACTTCTAAACTATAATCACTCCGCAAGTGATCTCACTAAAACCAAAAGTCAACGATGTTGCTCTCATCGGTGTGCTTCACCGGTGCAAAACCAAGTCTTTTTGTATCGAAATCTTGAGTAAGATAAATTTGTCTAACAAATGGAAGACCGAGGTACTGTTCATTACCAGTCTTGTCCGTGTTTTCAAGTTGACCATGGCACCAACCTGGATTATTGGAAATTTCTGTAAAGATAGCTGAATAAGGCACATCTATGGTAATCTCACCAAGATCCAAAGTCAAGTTCTTGTTTCCGGTCCATATGTTGACACATGGCACATTTCCATTCTTATCGGCACCAACTTCTTCGATAATAGCATCAACAATGTTTTGGTCAAACGCCAATCTTGGGTTACCGGAATCAATACCGATTTGTCTTGTCAATGGAATGACATTTCCATCTCCTGTAGTGACAGATTTACCTTGAAAGAAATAATCGGTGTCATAGAACGCCAACTCTCCTTCATACTTTGCTTTATCAACCCCACCAACAATAAAGGTTCCAGTCTGGCCATCTGGTCCCAAGTACAACGAGAACCCAGCATGGTCCACCAAGCCAGCTCTTTTAGCAGCAACAACGTAGCTAGCATCAGGTTCGGAAGAGTATCTAACACCCAACCAACCCATTTCAAAATCTGTTTTATTGGCAACCTCAAACTCAAATTGTGGAATCTCGTCACCATTGTCAAAGAAAAGATTGTCATGTACTGTGAATCCTGTCACTGATGTTTCCCCACTTCCATAAGTTGAAATGTACTGAATAGTCAGGTTATGGAAGGTGTTTGATTTGTCAGGGTGAAAAACACTACCTGCTGGGCACAGCGCATACCTAAGACATTTTGCTCCAGGTCCAGGAACATTCAACCTCCAGCTACCAGTATCAATCATAACCTTAACAGACTCCTTGCTTGATCCGATATTCAAATCAGTTGTGTATCTCACAGTGGTATCTTCGAAGTCAAGCAGGTCATCTCTCTTGCTAATCTCAGGAACTTGAGTAGCTTGAAGTTGATGAACGAGAAACTTTCCGCTTCTCTTTTCAATTGGAGTAGCAGTGGTGAGAGCAGCTAATAACGCAACCAAGGTTGTTTTGAGTAAGACCATTGTTGATTAATGAATTTAAAAATAATTGATGAGTATAAAAGCAACAAAAGGCTGCTTATTTATACCCCGAACTTCCGTGTTGATTCATAGGAGATATCTCAATGTTCAACAAAATAAACCTTCATGGTATACATTTTGTGGTACTAACATGTAACACTGCGATACCAAAAGCCTATAAAGTCCTACTAGCAATAACTTTGTCGACCGTGTTTACCAGAGTCAAATATCATAACCAGTTGATGATATCTAGAGAGCATTTCGTGGTGGAAAAGAAACAAAGCAATATCTGGATTTTAGTTGCAAAAAAAAAGTAAATAGTCGCAGATATCATAACCATGATGAAATTTTGATGCCGTAGTTACGCGCAAAGTTACACAACAACGCGTGTTTCCGGATCAACAATAGAAACCGAACAACTGGAACAAATTACAGAATTGACAACCAATCACGCTTGGATGCGTGTGGTTAAAAGACACGAGTCGGACAAATGCTTTCCAGTTGAGAACCCACGCCCACGAAAAGCCGGAAGAGGTGGTTATTTCTGATTTCGTTTTGAAAACGGGTGCGAGCAACATGACCGGCCCGTGTGATTTTTCTTGACTGCTTTAAAAAACAGTCTTATCTAATGGCTGACAATGAGACCCCTGAAGGGGAGCCAATCTTGAACTGAGCAATGATCTACATGCTCTTCTTGCAATCATTTCCAATAAGTATGAAATTCCTCTAGGAAGTCTGTTTGGACCAATATGGTTAGTTGTACATATGCATGAGTAGCTCCAAGTTCAATCTTCCCACGATGACCATTACTAATCGTTTTAGTCATCCAAGGTGCTCATAACCAGGAACAGATTTTCGTGTCGTGGTGACATAGAGGGGGCACATTTTGACAATGTAATTCCGAGTCTAATTGTATTGTTTAATCTCTTGTTGTTGAAAATGTTGTGGGTTTGTTATGTTTTGTGTCGTAATGCCAACAGTTGCTACACCACCACAATAACTCATTGCAACATTTTGTCTTTGAGTTTGAGACATAAAGAGTTAGTTAAATGTCAAAAGTCAATGACAACGTGGGTGGGAAGAGGAGAGCAAATAACCATCCCAAAGAAAAGCTACATGGACAAGCAGAGACAAGATGTCATTTGAATAGCTACACAACTTTTCTCTCTACTCTTCAGCTCTTCTTCTCAAACTATCCAAAATTGAGGAAGAATCGCCCTCTCCCACTTTCCTCTTTTTTGCTCCAAAAGTGCCTTTCAATTTACCAGCACTTCCAAACTTTCCAGTCCATGTGGGCGTACCAACTGGTTTCTTCCTCGCCAACTTCCTCGATCTTCGAAGAGCTTCAGTTGCTTGGCTCACATACTTTTCAGCTTCCCGCTCAGCAAATCTAGCTTCTTCATCGTTGTAATTGATAATCTCATCATGCTTCAAAGCACTGTGGACTCCACTTTGTGCAAAGATCCCAGCTATGATTCTACTTTCATCGTTACTACTTTCCGGCTTGTTGTCTTCGCCTTCTTCATATTGACCCAATCGACTAACACCTGTGATCTTTGCCACTTGATTGAAATCATCGTCATTTTCATGTCTTTTCTTTGTCAACGATGCCGATTTCCTCAGCTTCGAGCCTCGGTATTTTTGCTCGCTTCTAGCATGAAACATGTCCCCAGTTTCGGTTCCCTTTTCGTCTTGATCTCCCAAAGTGAATAAATCATGCAAGTCATTGGTTTTGAAAAACCGTCTTTGCTTTGGGTCTTTCAAAATCTTGTTTTGCAAAAAGGTTTTGAAAATTTGTCGATGGTAGATCTTCTCCTCAATAGACCCAGTCGTCATGAGTCTGTATATTGTGATATCCTTCTTCTGACCTAATCTCCAAGCACGTTCTCTGGCTTGTATATCTGTTGATGGGTTCCAATCTGGGTCATATATGATAACTCTATCAGCACCAGTCAAGTTAACCCCCAAACCACCAACTTTTGTGGTGAGCAAAAATACATGAACATTCGGGTCGTTATTGAACTCGTCAACCAAGCTTTGCCTTTGAGAAATTGCAGTGGATCCATCCATTCGTAAATATGTAAAGTATTGTGCTTGGTCATTGAGGCAGGGTAAATTAGAAACAAACTTTTCCAAGATATCAAGCATCTGTCTCGTTTGACAAAACAATAAAGTTTTGTGTCCCTCACTTTGCCATAGCTGCAAAAGATTCTTTAAAACTTGCATTTTTCCCGACTTTTTGGGATCGCCATAGTTTGACTTGTGCATTAATGCATCTCGGTATACCAAATCAGGATGATTGCAAATCTTTCGCAACACATCAACTCCCATTAACACATTACGTTTACCCTTGAGAATAGAGTTCAAGTCTTCACTTTCGAGAAACTTTTCATACAAATCTTGTTGTATTCGAGTGAGCTTGACGAAAAGCACCATTTCGCTTTTTTTGGGTAAATCTTTGGCCACATCATTCTTCAACCGTCTGAGCAAATAGGGTGAGATTAAATCTCGCAATACGACTGCACACTTGTAAGCCGTTTTCACTTGAAGATTATTTGAATTTGCGTACCCACCAACATTGATTGGAATAGAAAATTGTTGCTGAAACACGGGCAATGTCCCCAATCTACCGGGAAAGATAAAATCAAATAACGACCACAACTCGGTTAGGTTGTTCTGTATTGGGGTACCTGATAAAATGATTCGATTGACTGTCTTTATTTGCTTACATGTTAACGAAATATCCAGATCCGGGTTACGGATTTTGTGGCCCTCATCCAAAACACAATACCCCCATTCCTGCGGTAAAATGTACTTGGAATAAATTCGAAGACCCACATAGGTAGTTATTAAGACATGACCTTTCGCAACCACTCGGTCGACAATCTTCTGAGCATTTATTTGAGTTTTGATTCCTTTAAGCGATGATTTTGATGTTTGCGGATCCCAATTCTCCATATACTCTTCCATTTTGGCTTCACTTACTTTTGCATTTTCTCCCATTCCAGATCCAATGCTGTGAAGTATAACACATCTGAGTGGTGGCCACCATCGATGAAACTCGTTAACCCACTGATTCAACACGGTAGCCGGAACAACAATTAATACCGGTTTGCGCAAAAGTCCCGAATAGTGCAAGCCAGCTAAGAAAGATATGATTTGAATGGTTTTACCTAATCCCATTTCGTCTCCAATTATGCCTCCAGTTTTTTGTGAGTACAATTCCCAGAGCCATTGTACACAAGTTTTTTGGTAGTCAAACAATGATGGGTATATATCACCGGGGAGTTTGAACGCGTCATTAAGTTTTGAGTCTGGAATTGTGGGGTGTGGTTTGAACCATTCCTCTTGACAACGGTCAGTGTCCAGTTGTCGTAAGGCGGACCGCTTCTTGACCCAGCTTGCTAATCTCTTTTTATAGTATGTTTCGTTTCCATCATCAACGTTCCGCGCCTCTTCATCTTCCACTGATTCCTCGTCTATCTCTTCACTTTCGTCATCTTCTTCAGCTGCGATTTCCTCCTCCTCTGCGAGTTGAGAGTCGTAGACGTAGTCATCATCCGAGCCTGCATTGCCATCAAAGGTGGTCTCATTCTCATTATAGGTTGTCTCATTGTCATCCCTTAATGATTCAACATCGCCGTCTGATATCTCAATGATACTCCCACTCTCATCTTCCGCTTTCTCTAGTGTCTCAACATCTTGCTCGAATCCTGGCTTTCGCAAAAAGACGTGACTTTGACCCTCGTTACCAATGGCGCCAACCAGTTGAAACGCGTTTTCATTACCAAATGCAGTAATCTTACCTGTTCGAATCAAGTAGTCGCGCTCACTCTCATCGGGAAGCTTTCCCCCGCCACTCTGCTGTTCTTCTTTGCCATCTTTTGATTCTTCAAGAGCTCGCCTGTTTTGTTCTATTCTTGACTTGATATCTTGCATGTCTTGTTGTTTACCAGTAAGCTCATTCTCCTCAAGCCACTGGATCTCCTCCTTGATTTTCTTCTTTTCACTGATTTTTGTACGAGGATGGGATAGTTTTGAATTTAGTTGGTTAATATGCTTCACAGACACGTTAAGACTCTTGATGGCTTTCTCTAATCTCTTTTCATCTTGCTCAATATCTTTGATTAAAAGTAGCTTGTTGGCTTTGTTGGTGATTGTATTTTCCAAATCTGTTTGGTCAAACACTTGAACATCAGTCATGACATATTCTCGGTGTAATCCGTGTTCGTGGTGTGTAGAGAGATACAGATTTCCATAGATGCAATTTTTCTTTTGTAATGCGCCATACTTTTCGATACACAAAAGAAAGAGATATAGCAATGAACATTTGCCAACAGATTGTGAAAGGTGTCTCTACACAAGCAAACAAGGGTACAAAGAGTTACCCACTTATTATCTATACAACTTACATCTTTGCCTGTTCTTGCAAGTCCATCAATGCTTTCAGATAAATCTCTTCATCGTGGTCGGTGATAACATCACTCAACTTCAACTCAAATGGCTCAACCGCTTTATCACCACGCCCAATGTCCTTTGAAAAAGTATTGAACCACTTCTGTTCACCTTTTCCAAACACAAAATTGTACGCATTACCGGGATTTTCTGCTCTGGCAGTACGACCAACTCTATGCACATATTCACGAGACGAATTAGGCAAATCGTAGTTGACGACATCGGTAATTGTTGTCAAATCTATACCTCTAGCAATCAAGTCTGTAGCAATGAGTATGTTTACCTTTTGGTGGGAAAAGTCTTTCAATATGCGAGCTCGTATTGATGTTCGATTATTGGTTGAGTTGATGAAACCAACATTGATCAGAATGGAAAGTGCATCCATAATAAGTTGCAATAGTTTGGCTAATCGTATACATGATTCATTTGATTTGGTGAATATTAGCACGTTGAAAAGTTTATCTTGCGAAACTAGGAATTTGGCGAGTATCAAAGGTTTTAACGAATTTTTGGCCACTCCATACAGAATGATGAATTCCGACAACAATGACGGCACACTGAACATTTCATTAACCAACTGTTGCGTGTCATTAACGATGATGAGTCTTGGTTTGTAAAAGTTTAAAATGGCAAGCTTTCCAGCATCAGTAGTCAATGTTGCAGAAAACACCAATTTTTGTACCTTTAAACTCCATCTTTTTGTTATATCATGTTTCTGTTGTTCCTCAATCTTGCTGGTTAGCACCAGTGACCAGTTTTGAAAAGATTGGTTCAAAAGTCTATCGGCTTCATCAATAACAAGAAACCTCAAGCTCGCTAGGCTGATGGAGTTTAGATTCAAATGCTCAACCAATCTCCCCGGTGTGCTGATAATCACATCAGGAACCAATTTCTTCAACCTTTCACTTTCTTCTTTAATTGAGATATCGTTCTTTAAACCCACGATAGACAAGTTCGTACCTTGTGATAATTGCATCATGGTTGTTTTCACTTGATTAATTAATGGTTTGGTTGGCACAAGAACAATCGCTCTCACGCGCGGAACTACTCTGTTGTGTATTGCTTGAATTATGGGAATGCAATATGCCAACGTTTTACCCGAACCGGTAGACGCATTAACCAAGATGTCACCAAATGCATCGGGTTGCCTTTTGTTAGCCTTGATTTCTGGTATCATCATTTTGAGAACGCTTACTTGCACAGCAAAGGCTTCACTGAAACCAAGTGACGAAATGTTTCTCTGGATCACTTTGTCAAGTTCAAATTCCTGAAAGGGAAGTTTCTCATTGGGAGTCACGTATTGAGGTGTTGTTAGCCAATCTAAATTTTTGGAGTATTGCGATGTCGATGTAAGCTTCTTGTCTCGAGGCAATTGTGGTTGAGGAAGCGGTGCTAGGTCTTGTATATCTACAATCGTCTCCTTTTCGTCGGAATCAGATTCGTAGTGTTGCTCCGCACTAGTTATTGACTGCTTGAACTTATTTAAAACAGATTGATGCTTAGATGGGTACACGGGGTCAATGTTATCTTCCATTTCCACATCCGAATCTCCCTCCACACCATTACTGAATCCTACTTCCTCTGTAGTATCGATGCGGTTTGTGCTGTCTTCATGGTCGATATCATGGTTCTCTTTTCCTTTACTAAGTTCTTTCGTATCATTCTGTTCTCCTAAATTGTCACTTCCTATATCACTTGAGTCCAGATCCTCTTCTCTTTTCCTCTTTCCATTCCAAGCAATGGTGGAAATATCCTCTGCCTCCGGATCATATCGTACTCCAAACATTACCGACTAAACAATGAGCCAAACCAGTGAAGTCTTTTCTTCCTTTTTAGCTGCAAGAATCTCATCTAATCGCTTTCCGGAAAATGAAAAGAAAAAAAAAAATTGTTCATCTTTGTGCTTGACCAAACACCCAACCATTTGTATCCACTCGTCCTTATTACAACATGTACCCATCATTACACGTACTTAGCAGATCAGTTTGGAAAGGGCCTCACATTGTACCACTACCAATAGCGAAAGCTATACAAAACAAATCAAGCATAAGAACAAAAGCTCGTAATTGTACAATAATACCACAATTTGTCGGACTCAAATTTGAAGTACATAATGGGAAAGATTATGTTGAAGTGGAAGTAACAGATGACATGGTAGGTTCAAAGTTGGGTGAATTTGCACCAACAAGAAAGAGATTTATGTATAAATACTCCAAGAATTAGAGCATACGAGGCAGTCAACCGAGGTTTTTACCTTTGTTATTTGTATATAGGATTTTGTCCCCAATATATCTATCAAAATTAAAATCTACTCATTCAACCACTATTACGTCGTGGGTTGTAATCATCTAGTCTTTGTTGTCTCAACTCTCCCGTTCTGTCGATGTTGGGCCAGTTACCCCATCCATTTAACCGCATCACTAATATAGTAGCATTATCGTCACCTCCAACATACTCAACAAAATTAATCACTTCTTTTGCACAATGTTGTGGTGTAGCTTTGACATGACCCTGTCTTTTGTAATGTGTCATTATAATATCAGCAATCTCTTGATCGGTCAATACATTGGTCACACCATCGGTACACAAAATGAGAAAGCACTCGTCACCTCCAAGACCACCAACTGTATATTTTTTTATTTCATCAGTGGTCAACATTTGTGAAATTTCCTTCGAGTCTCCAACAATCAATTGAGTCACCTCCGGTTCAGCAGTTACGCCCATCTCCTTATAACTAACATCGCCAAATGCCCTGGTATTTGCTAGAGCGATAAATCGTTCTTCACCAAAAGAATCTGTCATAAAGAAATTGGCAGCATATCTTCGAAGTCTTTTGCTTTCTAGCGGATTCAGAGGGTGGTGATCCACCGTTAATGCATTAGCTAATCCATTCTTATCAACCAAAATAGCTCTGGTGTCACCCACGTGGGCAATAGTCAACAAAGAAATGGTGTTTCTATTGAAGTAGTAGTTTTCAACCACGGGCAATGACTTCACTGGGTTGTTGTAAATGGTTTGAAAGTATGCCGAGGTGCATGTTGATCCCAGTTCTTGCTCCTTTTGAAAGAATTCATAGTCGGTGTTTAGGAATGAGAGGGGTACCCTAAATGCTATGTCATTCTTTTCGATGTCCTTTTTGAAACTTTTGATAGATAATTTGCTAGCTTGCCACGCTTCAAATGCCTTTTCTCGATGTTTAAACCACCGTTTCCAATACCCACCAACATTTTTGGCATATTTCTTAACTAGATCCTCCCGTGCTTTCTTCTTTTTCACCAAATCATCACTGCATTCAACATTCAAAGCCAAGTTATCAGCAAGATACTTGCAACACTGGTCTCCCCCATGGCCATCGAATATGTTAAAGTTAAACACTTCCTTATCTTTGATTTTTAGCACATTGGCACTATAATTGTCTTCATTGTATGGCCTGTTGACCCTACTGGTATAATGACCCAAATGAGATGGACTTTTGAGTAGTTTCACACGTAGTTTCCCTTCAAGTTTAGGCTTTTCCGTATTTGATGGTATCGAGGAGGATCGGACAACAGGTGTGAAAACCACCGAATCAGATATGTGTCGGCACAATATTAGCGAGGGGTACCTTTTCAGTATACGGCATCCGTAAACAAACGCAATTGACATGTATGTAGATATAAAGAAGGTGTGGGACTGCTTTAGGAGCTCTATGTTGAACGATATGTGCTGAATTTCAGATCTCAATTCCAGATGTCGGCTCCCGGGAAACTTTTGATTTGTGATTTTTGGGTTTTGTGTGATGCTTCAAAAAAAAAATGCCGTTCCCCTCTAAGCGCATAAACAAAACTGCTCAAAAAGAGGAAGTGACAGTCATGAATTAGCTACACTATCTATTACAAGCATCTATGCCTATCCCTATAATACCAAGTTCTCATTAGCATCATGGTCGTAGTCGAAATCGTCTAAGGGTTCATCTCTATATGGTCTTTGAGGGGCACTATGCTCATTTCTTTGGAAAAACCCACCAAAGAATTGACCAATTCGTCCTCGTATACCACCTTGAGGAGCATTTAAGGTACCATCGTAGTACACAGGCTCCTCATCTGGTGAATTATCAATTCTATTGGCTAATGTGTTGTTGAACTCGCGTCTTCGTCTTTCATAATTGGCATCTGCTGGATTCAAGTTATTGATGTTATCTGCACTACTATTTGTTAAATGAAAGGGTCGCAAATGCATTTGTCGACGGGACATCTCCCTCGACACGATTCTCTTGGCTTCAACAATTATCAAATCTGATCGCTTATTCGAGTCATCATTGTTGTGTTCCTCATCTTCATCAAACAAGATCCACGAGTCGTAAAGATCACCGAATCCAAGTCTCTTCTTCACCTTGTCGTAAACGTGAAACATGGCCAACAACACTGGTACCAAAATCAACCTTGGAATCCAATTGTTTAACAAGTTGAATAACCCAGTGAGATGCACTGATTGACCATACCATTTTTCAAAGATGGAATCTCGACTGACAAACAAGGTGATGAAGTTGTAGCTCAACGGAATTGTCAATCTAGCAATGTACATGGCGTACCAACAGGCCAGCACTGGGTCAGAGTTACGTGGAACCAAATGATACATGTTGAAAATTTTCAACTGAGTCAACGAGTGCAATGCTGCAAACAACATGTATGAAAATACAATGCAAGATATGGCAAATTGTAAAAATGAATGATTGTGAATATCCGTTGAGTAGACAAACACATTCATTAAAGAGATTTTGGTCGAGTGGAAAAATTCCGACTGCAAAATGACAAGTGAGGCCACTCCCAATACAGCTGCCGCAATCTTGTTGGAGATAGGTCGAAGATAATACCAATAGATGAAATTGAATTTGGGACTCCATAAAACACGATGGTTGTCTACTCTGAAAATCAACTCTCTTGACGATACGGCAGTCAATACATCCTCCAACCTTAGGATTTTCGAAATCATTCTGTTGAACTCAGATTGATATCCAATGAGTCTGTTCAAGTTCAGACTAAACAGCGAATTCAAACTTGTCATGAACTGATCATTCAACTGATCACGATCTATGGTAGTAGTATCATGTAGATACTGCTTCTCCACTTGTTCTCTAATTTCACCAGGAATCGAGTCGTATAAATTCAAAATCCAATCGCGATACTTGAAATCTTCAATTGATTCACTAGTATAGTTTTGTTTTAAAACAATTACTTTTAAAACATCTTCTCTAAATGAAATCCTCACATCCTCTAGATCATCAACTAGCTTGGGAAGTTTGAGATAATGGTGATTCAAATCGTTGACAACTGAACCTTGAACCCACTTATTTCGAGGTATACTAATCAACCCATGCCCCATCAACCATGTGGCCAAGATTAAAGAATACACATGCGAAATGGCAATGATCATCAATTTCAAATGGTTTAAATTGAGTCCAACTTCTATCAACATGTAGATAAGTCCAACAAGTGAAACAGAGATCATTATAACTTGAAATTTCAAATTCTCTCTGATTGCATCCTTGAGTTTACTGTAGGCGTCATGGTGTCCTGATCGATAAAATTCCAACAAAACAGGTAGTATGATCCAAGTGAGAAGAAATGTAATCCAATAGTTTGATTTCCAAATGTATAAGATGACTGTATCAGGTAAACCAAACCAGGTTATTTCTTGAGTCAGTTGTGTATTGTGGGAGACATAGTCCAATGGGAGGGTAAACACAATCGATAATGGGATGTATATACCCAATGTCAATGGTAAAGTCAAATATACAGGGTATTTGAAGATGTTTATGTGATATCTTATCCCTAGTAGTGAAAGAAGCAATATCAAAACATAGCATATTGTTGGTGCGATCCACATCTCTCCCCTTCCTTTTCAACTAAGTTGGTTAAATATTGGCAAATGCTGCTGATATAACTAAGTTGTCGTATCGTTGTATTGACTGTTAGGGTTGTAGTAGTAGTTTACGTGTCAAAGATCGTAAGACTTTAGAATTAGCCCTTTCAGATTTTTGTCGGATCTTTATTGTGTGGCTTTTTTCCTGGAGTCTGCAAAGAAAAGGAATAACGAGGAATCAGGTTGATAACTAATGAAGCTTGACAAAGTGTAAGTGAGCCTTATGTATCACTCCATTTATTAAAGCTGGTTATATTGCAAGACTACTGGTGGTACGTTCTGATCCTTCACCAAAACTTTCCTCTGGGTCATGGTAGAGTACCACCCCTCGACGTAATGAAGCTAAATTGGCGTTGTTTGCTTTGTTCAATACTTTGTTGAATTTGTTTCCGATAGATGCAGGGGAATGGCAAATTTGGGATTTTATCATCTGGCCAGTCTGATTTGGTAGTGAAGCTGTTAGTCTGTCGAAGTTGGGGACTGTAGATGGATAGAAAAGAGGAACACGGTTACAATACCACTGGACTACTTTAATGTTTGTACTACTACTGCAATTGCCGCTGCTGGTATATCGCTGATACCTTCAAATGCTGAATCATTGCTACTGACATTACTTCTATACTATTTTCAGAAAATCATAAAACCCCAAAAAAATTATTGTATTGCAACTTTATCAAAAAAAAAGTGTTGATTCAACAATATATTTCCGATGTTATGGACCCTTCTCGGCAGCTTTTTCCGAGTCATATGATGCTGACTGATGTGATGCTATATGAACTCATCCTCCAGAACATAGCGTCATGCCATATCGTTACACTCCAACGAGGTGTATGAGTAGTATAAATGCCAACCGTCATCATAGTTGAAACTTTAAACTTGATCCACTCCTTGCTCGTCTCTCGTCCTTTCATTGCCTTCTTCAAATCGGTACTCCAACTCCGAATTATCAACAAATCTTGAACCAATAAGCAAATTTTCAAAAATACACCTTCCGAAGTCATGATTGGCCAAAGGCTACAAACACGGACGTAATGCACCTTTTTCCGTAGCGGCTCTTGATGCTCTTTTATACGTAGCAGTACCCCGACATACATGCCATCTTTCTAGTTTTTGAGACATCCCAACCCTTTTCCCTCACAGAAGAAAACAGCGCGTCAATGACATTTATTGTCGTGTCTCAACACAATAGAGCTCTCTTGTAGTTGGAAGTACACTTTTACACTACCTGTGTTCCTAACCCAATATGAGTTTGTTCACTCCAATCGAGTTATGACCAGAAAAAAGCCGCCCTGCCCATTTGTTGGTTCTCCTCAAAATGGCACGATGCAGGAGATGAAACGTCATGATCGAGATAGCATTCTTTTAGTCTTTAATACATTGATGTCAGTTTCGTGTTGATTTTATCATAGAAGCAGTACAGCAATTTCCCCCTTGACCAAATGGTACAACTCAAGCAAAGGTGAGCCCAGATTTCTGTACATTATAGTGCACTCTTAACACATCCCAAAGAGTCAATAGTGCCAAGCGCATTCATTGGTTACCCATTCAACAAGTTTTACTGCATAAGAGTAGGAAACTGCACAAGTTAACAAACTGGGCTTGGACGAAAAGTCATTCCGTAATCCATTCTTTTTCGACTGAGCCGGTTGATACAAAAATTTCAATTCTACCCATGATTATCAACTCTGCGTTAGTTTCAATAGTATTAGCCACTTGACATGCGTTTTCTTTAGGTAATGTACGTCCCCCCAATCGATTATCCAACTCGGTCAATGCGCCAATAGAGATGAATCAGATATATTTTGGCCCACAAGTGCATGCATACTCCACGTATAATGGCAGAAAATCAAATTGTAGCTTCACTTGTTATATAATTGAAGAAAGTAATTGCAGTAAATCTCGTTGTGAGAAACACAATGAGCTAGAGCAGCTCTTCAGCATCAATGCCCATTGTGTGTTATAGTTAAGGTTCTCTTAAACAACTGATGGGGGCAATCTTCATGACTGTCTTTCTCCATTTGAGTCTTGCACTGAATTGATCAACTGCGTAATAGTTTGAAACATTTCAACATTTGAAAAAGAAGTTGTCGTATTTATACTCAAATAAATTGGTACCTTGTATTTGGCAACTAACTGCTGGTTCAACAGCTTCAATTGGTCATTTTCATCAGCACTGTTTATGAATGTAGATGAATCTTGAATGGTGTAAATGTAGTCACCCATCAACTGATTTTGATGTTGGTTGATGTATATGGTAATGGGAGCTTTTTTGTGGTGGCTCTGGTTATAGGTTATTACTACCGTATATTCTGTATTGCCAATTGACGTTTCTTCCACAACGTGATGTGACATTAGTGGTATGCAATATTTGTCCTCTTCAGATGGTTATGTTTGAGCAATATTTTTTCAAATTTCGAGATGGAAACGCTTTTTTGAAAGATCACGTGAAAGTGGCCATTAGTTTAATAGCATAGAACAGCCCACCTTTCAAAAATGGAATATTTTATCAGAACAAGTTGAATGACGGTGCTGTTTGAATACTCATGGGTACGTAGTAATCCGTTTTCAGAAATAAAACTGTCAAATCTAGTGTATTAACAATGAAGCAATACATCATTGTCTCCCTACCCGATTAACTATCGCAACGTTTACGGGAAGAAGAGGCGGGTCGAATAATATGCTCCTAACGTCAAGTCATGCAAAGAGAAAGTTTTGAACATTTGGTTTTGCCTCACCACCACAAAGCACATCTTGAGGGCACAAAAACCTCAAAGTTTAAAAAAATGAAAAAATGGTACGAGATTGTGATGAATCAAGAAAGGTTCTCTATATTTCAGCATAAACCGACGGCACAGAATCAATACACTTCTTTTCCTTCTTCTTTTATACAACTTGGATTGTTATTTTTGTTTCTAGAACTTTGCATGATTGGGCCATGATGCAGTCTGCTTTTTTCCTGTTTTTGTGTGCTTCTTCAGCTTATGCTACTAAGGAAAGTCCAATGACAACGACTCTGGCGATGACTTTTCAAGTTTACTCAGGGAAACTATAGGTCGAAAAGAGAAATTGCGCTTGCCACCCTCAAAATCCAGATGTAGAATTGCTCTTGTGAATTCGGCACATTGCTGATTTAGTTCAAATATGACCGCCTAGACATCCTTTCACTTGGAAAAGTTGCTCCTTCATTAAACCCATATATAACAAGGAACGGGAATACACTTTTTCATTCAATCAAGCTCAAAGAAAGGCCAAAGCCAAGCAAAAAGGAACAAAACCTAGCTGAAAGAAAACTCAATCTCAATCAAAAAGAAACAGATCTTTCTTCAACACGAAAACAAAATTAATTATTTTCATCTCCACAAAGAAAAGCTGTATTGCATAAATTATTATCTAGGCAAAGTTAACATCACAAAATATCAACTTTTGGTCTCATCTCGGATCGAAAGAGACAAGAAAATAACAACTAATAGATCTCAGCAATTGAAAGAGCAAGCCCGCAGTGCGGCTGTTGTTGTTTCACTTTGCTTGACTTGTAAATTAAACAGTCTTTTAGTTGTCAATCTTGCACTAGGAGAGGGGTCAAGCCAATTTGGATTTCTGAAAATAATCCATTTTTGAGTAGTTTGCATCTCAACATCAAAATCACTCAAGCCAACCCTAAATATATTATCAATCAAAACCGTCTTGGTGTGCTTTACTTAAAAAAATACAAAAACAGCTGGAAGGACAAGATTTGAACAACAAGACTGGTTATAATCGAGTTCGCAGCACAAAAACAAAAGGTTTAGTTTGAGGAAAGTGATATCCACATTATTATCTATTCTCCAGAGAGAGTGGCCCCAGCCCAAGCTCCTTTTACTAAAAATCACAGTCCCCTCCAATCAGCTAAGGATAAGAGTTGATCAGGTCCTCAAACGGCTGTCTTAGTTCTTCCTTCTCCCCTTGATTGCATCAAAGTGGAAAGAAGAAAAAAAAAAGTCCCTTAGTGACTCCAAGTGCAGGCAACCTAAAGGAAGGACTCATTAATTCGCTAGCGGATTGTGACCCTGTGATTTTTCTTCTATTTTTCATAGAGACATCCAGAGCAAAATTCATGCATCTAGAAAGACAGTGAAGGCAAACATTCTGCACGAACTGCACTTTTCAATCTAAACGCTATCACTCAAATCCCTTTGAGACGAAGAAAAGATAAAGAAGAAAGCCTAATCCGGGTACCGGTTCCGCCTACAAAATAAAGTCAAAAAAGGCAAACACGTTCACTCCCCATTCGTCAAACGTATTGATTCGCTCCTCTTCACGGTAAAAGTCTGCGTAACGCTGGTAAGATAAACAATAAGGGAGGGGATATTTATAAAAAGAACCCATTGTGATTATTATTTTTTCATTGTTTGTCCTTGCATATATCTCACTTGGTTAGGTTTAGCATATTAAAAAGCAAGAAAAAGCTAGTACTATCCAGCCAATTATTTGATCGAATACTGCGCTTTTGAGTCTGTGTTTGATATTCATTCGCGCTTGTGTGTGAAGAGAGAAAGAGACAACTAGACAGTTCCCCCATATAAATCATCTGCAATTCTATTGGTGTCTTCTCTCTGGTGCTATATGCAAATTGGGAAAAGCGGTTTTGTGCCAAGATAATCAAATAAGCGAGGCAGGTAAAGGAAACAAAAAAAAAAAAAATTTAGTTTGTTGTTGGTCCACGCATCATCAATTATTCATCCCCCCCCAAAAAAAAGGACAAAAGAGACAAAAACCCCTCCTCGTAATTTTAGCCCTTGCTGCATTTTGATTTTTTTGGTTTTTTTTTTTATTTAATAAAACCCATCTGGTATAACCTCAAAATTTGAAAGATTGGTAATTTGGTTCTCAACACTATTGATTCTACTTTTCTCATATCACACTACTGGCTCATATTCATACCCATAATCCTGATAATCATCGTTGGAAGATCCACAAAATTTCTCATTGAAAAACTTCCAATCACCAAACAGAAAATCAATAACTCAAGCCCACCCATTTATATAACCGACCCCAAGTCCAAGTTTTTCAATACAAGACTAACAATGACAATGGCCACACATTCATACATCAAAAATTCCGATTTCAACGGACACACAGCACCAAATCATGCCGTATCTACACCTCATGCTACCCCACAAACCAACAGCGTAAACTCAAATCAGGAGCGCAATGGGTACTTTACTAAACACCCACAACAACACCAGCCTCAAAAGTTAGGGACGGCACCAAGAGTTTGCAAGTCAGAGTATTCATTTGACCCACTGGATGATGGTACTGGCAGCTTTGATTCTTTGGAGGGAGGGCAGCCACAGCAAGATTTGATTGATTGTGTCAATGAGCACATATTTGCTGAACCTGATTCTGATGGCTCTGGATTTTATAATTTTCCAGTAGGTTTGGAAGTTCAAGCAAAAAACTCACGAGCTAAAGTTAAAATCGAGCACATTGTATCACAGTTCTCAAAATTGTCGATCATTGAGGAGAAGTTTGAGCAGCAACAACAGCAGCAACAACAACAGCCACGTCTGTTGTTGAGGACTTTGTCAATTGGATTCAAATCAAAACAACAATTGGATGACTTGATATATCGTCTTTATGAAGCAAAAATTGAGTTTGAATTGGATTATTCCAAATTTGTTTCACATCCAGGAGTACTTTTCATCAAGAACTTATCCACCGATTTGGTGTTTGAGGATAACGACTCTCTGTCGGATGCATCATCAGATTATACCGCTAGTGAAAGGTTGAAGAAGCACCACAAGTTGTATCAGTTTTTGAATGAAAATTCACATTTTAAATCCTTGCAAGATATCAGATTGTTCACCAATGACTCACCAACACACGGCACTAGCAATTCAAGTGACAACTCAGCCAGCTCAAGCTCATCATCAGCTTTTGCCATTGTCAAGTTTTCAAATTATCTAGACGTGGATATTTTGATTGAAAAACTTAGCAGACATACACCAAATATTTTCAATGATAACCCGAGTATCCCACTATTCTTAAATCGTTACATTAACAAGCGAGAACGATTATCTTATGGGTCGTTGTCAGGTACATCCCATAATTATATCCCTCGCCGCGATAGTAGTGCATCAATGGGTGCAACCCCCATGTCAACCTCATCATCCACATCATCCACCTCCCAATCATTAAGGTGCTATTATCACTCTCACCCTCACCAGCACCAGCACCAGCACCAGCACCAGCAGCATCACACCCATCCCCATCCCCATCCTCATTCTGGTGCAAATTCAATTAGGAGCTCCAATGACAACTTTAGCTTAATCATTTTGGAGAACTTGATCAACTTTTTCCCTCCCAATCTCACCAAGGACAAGTTTGAACAATTTTTGTACAAGATTAAAACGTTTGGAAATCAGATTGAATCAATTTACTTTCCAATTGCAGACAAGGGGGAGGCTTTGACAGTATTACATTTTGTCGACTTTGGCTATATCAGATTCAAGCCCAGTGGCAACTTTATGGAAAACACATTTCGTATGTTGTATTATTTGAATGAATTGCTGTGGGATGAAGTTATGGGTTTGGATATGAAAAACTTGCCACCATTGATGGAAAAAAAAGAAGAAGATGGTGACTTTAACGATGACGAAGGTTCTAGCAATGAGGGTAGCGAAAGTGGGAATGATTTTGAAGAAGGTGGCTCTTCTAGTGATTCTAGTGGTGAAGGGTCGACTCCAGTGGTTATAAACCGTAAGTTGTCGGTTACTATCGCACAGCATAAGCACAACCACTACTTGTTTTCCCAAGCTAACCAGTATTTCCTAACATTCAATCCAGCATTATTGAATACCAAGCAGCTGCCAATCGGAATAAATTATCCCAACCCCATTTATACAATTAATTCGTTCATCAGAAATGTCAATTATCAAGAGACAAATTTGTATGTTAATAATTTTTCGGTGATTTTCAATAATGATGATGTAACTTGGGAATCATTTTGGAAGCAATTTGGATCTATCAAGTCGGCAAAAATAATCAAGCCCCATTTTTACCGTGACGACGATTCATTTGATGGTGAAGAGCAAAAAGCCGGCCGTATCGGCTTTATATTTTACGAGACTTTTAAGATGGCCATTAGAGCTATATTGATGACCAATAACAAGCTTGTGCAAGTGAACAATTTCAACCCTATGGTTATTCAATCATCTTTTGCTATCCAAAAATCGAACCCCGATCACAAGGCCTTTACCTTACCACCAGTACCTCCCATGGGAAATCCAGCCACTACTCCTTTACCGCCCCTTGATTTTCCCTTGACTTCGCCAAAGAGCATGGGACCGGCTCAGGCAAGCACAGGAGCTAGTGGCATGCAGTACTACACCTATCAGCCAGTTATACCCTACTACTATGGATACCACCCGAATCCATATATGTTTGGAGCTCAGAGCATGTTTAATGTAGCTGGTGCAACGCCAAATATTGAATGTCCAATGATGCCGGATGCAATTGCAGCATTGAATTTGGTAAATGGGTTGTCTAACGGGCAGGATTCATTGGCTCAACGTGAGGTTTCAAACTACGAGAAGAAGTAGAAAAAAAACTGATAATTCCTTGACCTGTAATTGACGAGTGTTTACTTTTATCAAATCTCATCTTATCTATACACACTTGTAGATTAGTACCACCTTTTCTTTTAGGAGACCCCTTCCTAAGCAGCACCTCTGCTACGAGGCGATATACTTGCTGGACCCGGCAGAGTCTCTGCCACCTCTTCTATAGGCTCCACTGCCTGAACTTCTTCAATGTAGTGTTTCAACATACTTTCAATCCCATTCTTTAGCGTAACCGAGCTCGAATCACAAGTCCTACAAGCGCCTTTCAACTTGAGGAATACGGTACCGTCCGATTCTCTGAAATCAATAAATTCAATATCCCCACCGTCATCTTGTATTGCTGGACGTATTCTTGTGAAGATCAACTCCTTGATCATGGACACTACCTCATCATCATCTTCGTTAAAAGCAACATCGCTGGCCAACTCCGCATCCTCACCATCAAGGTTGATCACTGGCAAACCGTTTGTCAAGTACTCAGTAAGGATTGAAAATATTTCCGGCTTTAACAATTGCCACTCGATGTGAGGACTTTTTTCAATGGTTATAAAGTTTGAACCAAACATAATTGACTTTATCCCATCAACACTGAATAGCTTGACTGCGAGAGGCGACGAATGAGCTTCCCTTCCACTAAGAAATTCACGGGTTTCATTCTCCCCCATTATCTGCATAGATGGTAGAAATTTCAAAGCATGATCATTGGGTGTGTCTGATGTTTGGATAAATAAGCTTCGTAGACTTTGAAAAGTGGGTGACACCACTGCCTTTGATATGAGTCTAGGGGCGTTGGATGGTAGTAGTGTTGGAATACGTAAGTTAGCCGTGTGATATGTATTTTTACTTAACAACCTGAGCATGTCTTGGCTATGGTAGTGAGTAGATTGAAGGGGTTCATGGAAACCAAAAGAATGCTTTGTATGATTTCGTTTTTTGATGTTTTTTTTTTTTTTTCGCCGTTTTACGACATCACCAACGCGACAATGAATACTAATAGGACTTACCACCTAGTTCGCGAGTGTCGTGATGTATGTATAATGCAGGGGTCGTGTGCAAGCGGCATGTATGCATACAGTCCTGTGATAGAAGGTTATGACTGTGCTTCCTTGCGTTAGTTGAGTCGTCACTTTGGTTACATGATGTGGGAGCAGTTAATACATTAAATAAGAAGAGCTTTAAATATACATGGATGATTTGTATATATCATCCAACGTTTTAGTTGCAAATAAACGTAGAAGACACCCTCCATCGTACGTTTACAACTCTTGAAAAACAGTAACAAGAAGCTGATAAACAGGACAATTTCAAAAGTGAAGTGTTTGAGCTCTTATCACACCATCACAAGTTTCGGATAGCGGTCCAACTCGCTTATTTCCCCTCAAACAATATCTTTTCAAAAATGGATGCTGCGTTTTCTTCAAACTTGCTAGTATCTGCAGCTTCATTTGATGAGATACTGTAGTCCAACTGCAACTTGTTTTCCGCAACCATTAAGATATTTGTTTCCACGGTTTTTTCAGTAATAAATTTGTACACCGTTACTTCTTTTGTTTGACCAACTCTATGTGCTCGATCCTCAGCTTGCTTATCATCATGAGGGTTAAACGACTGATCGAATATTATGACATTGTTTGCAGCCACTAAATTGATACCAAAACCACCCGCTTTTGTAGAAAGTAAAAAGATTGGGATGGTGTCATCCTCGTAATACATATCAATCGTATCTTGTCTTTCTTCAACCTTGGTGCCACCGTCAAGTCTAACAAACTTATATTTGAAAACGGAAAGCACTTTCTCCAAAATGTCCAATACCTGTGTGAAAAGGGAAAAGATCAATACTTTTTCGCCTCTGGTGTTGATAATGTAATCAAGAACTTTTTGCAATTCAACAACTTTCCCACTATCCAAGAATGAAGAGTCATCCAACTGCCATTTCCTTAAGGTGCGTGGAAATTTGACACACAAATTGTTCAATTCGAAATCGGACATTACTGTCATGTCCTCGTAAATGTAAGTTTCATTAGCTTCCACATACTCATGTTCATTCATTATTGCCTTAGCCATCAGCTTGAGTTTTTCGTCGTCATATATAACCCGAAATAACAATGGATGCAAAGCCGCTTTCCGCAATTGCATCAATACATTTGATGACGTGGGAATAGGGTCTGATTTGCTCAACTTGACAACCTCCGCCGCAGGTAAATTCTTTCTCCTTTCTCTCTCGCCACGTATTTTTCTGCCGTCATTGAGAAACTTGTTATACAATTCGGCCTGATTAGGAGTTAATTTACAATGCACGATTTCATGGCACTTAGCTGGCAAGTGTTGCAACACTTGATCTTTCCTTCTACGCAACACAAATGGTGTCATCATTGTCTTGGCATTCTTAATTGCCTGCATGGACAACAATGGGTTATACTCTTTGGATGTAGATTTTCCATTTTCAGAAACCCCGCTTGCCTTTTGTCTAAAAATACCCACAAGATCTTCTCTTTTTTCATTAAACACCTGGGGCAAAATGAACGACAATAATGACACTAATTCTTTCAAATTGTTTTGCAACGGGGTTCCGGTCAACAACAACCTAAATTGACCTTTGAGTTTCATCAATTTGGCATACCTTTCTGATTGAGAGTTTTTCAACAAGTGTCCTTCGTCATAAACCACAACATTGAAATCCTGATGCTTTAAAAACTTGGCATCATGAGGTGATCCACAAGCCATTGAGTACGTCGTAACCAAGACGTCATAATCAGCGTCTTGTAACTCATATCTCAATTCCTCTCTTTCCCTTTGCGATCCGTAATAAGCTTGAACTTTGATATCAGGACAGAATTTGTTGAACTCACGAATCCAGTTTTCGATAGTGGACGCAGGGACCACCACTAAATGGGGGCCCTTTTCACTAACTTCTTTTAAATGTGCCATAAATGCAATCACCTGACAAGTTTTTCCCAACCCCATCTCATCGGCGAGGATACAAGAGAGCTTATTATGGTATAGCAAGTTGATCCAATTGAGCCCCACTTGTTGGTAGTTGTTTAACGTAATGTCATCAGCTAGCATAGCCGGTTTGTGCTTGATATATTTCAATCCTTTCTTTTTAATCACAACTACATCATCATCGTCTTCATTTTCGTTCTTTTCAATTTCATCATCCTGTACAGGATCCAAATCGGCTAAATCTAGTTCCCCATTTTCACCCGTTTGTGATACGCCCCATTCCTTCATCTGGGATGATATAATGTCACCGTATTCCGCGCACTTTTTGATCAAAGAGTCAATTGCCTTGTAGCCCTTTAGACTTTGCTCTGTTTGCTCAACTATTCTCATTCCCATCTTCTTTTTTCGACTATTTTTCTTTGCCTCCTCTTTAGAGAAATCGTTTTCAGATATATCATAAATAGTTTTGAACGGACGTAAACTAATCACGAGTTCGGCAGTTGCGGGCTCGATACTTGATATATCAATCAAATCTTCAATGGGTGCATTGTTGATGAATTCGAGAATTTTGCCATCAATTGTAGTGAGCCCTTCTTCATTATTCATTTCGAGATCTTCATCCGACATAGAGTCGCTAACATCGTCATCTTCGCCCAAGATGTCCTCGTCATCGCTAATTTGTATCGCATTCTGTCTGTTGTTACCGCCATTATGAGCATGGTTCAGTAATTGCTGTTTCCGTAGTTTTGCTAATTTAAGATTTTCTGCAATTCTTCTCTCCAGCTCTTCTAATTCGTCAACTTGAGAAGATGATCCACTGCTAGTCAAGCTGGTGGTGCTGTTATTGTTATTATTGTCAAAGCTAAACTTTGCACTCAACGATGATGGAGCGGGCACGGGAGAAACCGAATCTGAGACCGGTGAATTATCCCTGTCGAATAATGTACCCCTGACCAACTTTCTTTTCTTTGCACCAGTGTTTGACAATGATCCTAACCTACCGAACCTTTCAAGTGTAGTTTGCTTTGGACCTGGGTTCTTGTACTTATCAATTAAAGATTGCTTCATCTTGACTTCAACTTTTGTAGACAGCTGATCCTCTTTACTGGGTGATGCATCATGAATTTTTACCCTAGCTTTACCTTTCATCTTAACAGGGGAATCATCCTCATCATCATAAGGAGCATGAGCACTTTCACCATCACCATTTTGTTCACTCTTTTTTCTCAAGCCTGCTTCGTACTCCCGTTTTAATCGATCTTCTCTCTGTTTTTGTTTCGTGAGTTCCTCCTGCCTTAATCTCTGTTCTCTTTCAGCCTTTTGCTTTTTTAAGTAGTCCCCATAGCTATGATTGTCCTCTAGCCATCTGGTGACATCTCGTAAAACTCCTTTACCCTTAACAAATCCCTTGAATATGTCACTTTCACTCAAGTAATAGAATCTTTTCCTTATAAGTGGGAAATCCTTGTGTTCACGAATCTTTTGTCGTTTCCTTTCAATTTCCATTTGTTTTTGCTCGTCTATCTTGCTATTGAAACTCGGCTGTGCCCTGTGATTATTATCGGCATGAGATGACTTTATGACTATAGGAGATGAGGAAGGCACTTGAACATAATTTTCTTTCTGGGGGGTAGACCCCTTGTGAGTTCCATTAACTCCATTGCTTGTATTCCAGCTCATATTATGCTACCTATCGATCAAGCAAAATGTGGCTACTCTCCTTCTGCAAGATAATCAAAGTGTAAAAATATTGTGATAGCAAAGTAGAAAAAAGTCGGTCGCAAATCGATAAAAAAAAAGTTATTGAAATTTTTCGTGTGATGATGATGTTTCGTGTACCACAATTTTCTACTTTAGACGCGTCAAGTGGTAAAGATCGGGTTGAAATGACCGCAACCTTCCACATCCAAATGGGCTACGTGGCTTTACATAATTGATGCAATACACAAGCTATGTAAAACATGCTACGGACTTCGATAGACACAGTGCAGACCAGGTGGAAAAACATGGTATGCCTCCCAGTCACACGTAGCTAGTCTTGATACAATCAACAAAGAATAGACCAAGCGTGAATGGTTTCGATCTATGCCCCTTTTGCATTCATAGAGTTGGTTGCTGCAGATTGCTATCGGTCCTATACTGAAGTAATGTCGTTTAAAACGTCGATGCCATCGATGGCTATTTAAGTTTCTGCGCATACCAGGGTCAATGATTCTGCAGCGCCGTAGCAGGATACAACAAAAACCACATCATATGCACAAGACGGTATACGACGGTCGGGGAATATAAAACCCAATCCTTTTGATTTAGCACCAGCATCATGAATCTCATATCTCGTCACTTTTGACTTGGTCACTATATATTTCCAAACGCTTTCATTCATTGCATCTCCGAGTCCCTCTGGCATTCCAGATTACGGGGTTGGCCAGACCTAAGAACTTTTGAGTTCTCATAGTATATCAGATTGCACACAGCTTCTTACTCCCTCCAGTTGTCTTGAGCTTGAATCTTTTCTCCATTGATGGTATATCTTCTCTCATGTCAACTTTTCACAACAAACTCCTGAGTTTGTGTTTCTCATTTTTTGTCAAGATAATGACGTTTTCAATACTGCTGGCTCTTGATAGGGCCCTGGAGGCAAAGTGTCTCTAAATTTGATTCCAACCCAAACAAGTGGTTGGATGTAATCATCTTCATAGTAATACATGGAATGACAAAGCTCTGCTTGCTTTTCCTGTTCGGAACGTAGACTTGATCTAGGCACCAACCCACGTTTGCGATACTTTGCTGATTTCAACTTTAAAATAACTTTTCGTACCGCTTGCAATGCTCCTTTGAGAATATATCTTTTACGTCGACACTGTTCTTGCTCATCATCGATTGATAACGGTCCAAACCCTTTGTAATTTTCTCCATATTTCTCTTTTACAAAGGCGGCAACCTCTTGCTTGTTTCTCAAATCTTTAACTTGAGCATGTGGGTGTTTGACTTGTGGTGTATTCAGTGCTCCGTGTCTGGCATTGTACTTTGTTAGTTCATTCAACTCAATGTTCTCGAAATGAGTTATATCAAAATTTGCAGCAGCTTTGTGAGTGTCTTTGTCTTCGATTGTCAGTTGTGTTTACTGAGATCAGCATGTTGAATAGAATTTTCTTTTCAGTATAATAAGCTAAAATCATGTTAGCTTTGCAATCGGAGGTAAATAATAATTATCAATAAACCCATCAGTCATATCCTGAACTCAGAGGGTGATGACCAAGTTGAAAGATTGAAGACCGAATCTCACTGAGATGTACATTTTCAGAATCGATAGGATCAGGTGTAAAAAATTGTAAGATTACAGTTCACAGTGATCGCATATTGTACCTCAAGTGGAAGAAAGACGCTTTGACTTGTTCGTACTCTGAATCTTATCCATCATCAGTACATAGTTAGCGATTCTCAATCAATCATTTGTATCGATCAACATTCTTTCTGTTATCCACGATTTTCCTTCTATTGAATGGTCAAGTCTCTATACTTGAACTGTTTAGCTAGACGTTGATTGTACTCAATTTGATAGTATTGTGTTTGTCCTTGTGTATGTCCTTGTGTATGTCCTTGTGGTGTGTTCTTCCGAGCCTTCAGATCAGAACTTACTCGTCGCACAAAGTTTTCCTCAAATGTTCAAAGTCAAATTACACGAGCTCCATCCTACCACCACAACAATGTCAACACTCAGAGTAGCTTATATTCCAGAACACTTCTCAACACCATTGTTCTTCGCCCAACAACAGGGCTATTACGCAAAACATAACTTGTCAATTGAGTTTGTCAAAGTTCCCGAAGGTAGTGGTCGATTGATCAATCTCCTAAACAACAACGACGTCGATATAGCTATTGGTTTAACTGAAGCATTCGTGGCTGATATAGCCAAGGGTAACGATAAGATCAGGCTACTTGACACGTATGTGCAATCACCACTTTTGTGGGCCGTTAGTACTGGGTCCAATCGCGATGAAATTACCAATGTACAAGATTTGGCCAAATTTGGTAAAATTGGTGTATCTCGTATCGGAAGTGGATCGTATATTATGAGTTTTGTATTGGCTCATCAATTAGGATTTGGCAAATTTAATGAGTTTGCCATTTGTTCTAATTTCAAGAATCTTCGTGACTCAGTGAATAAAGTGGAACCTGATGGCGACACTGCTGGTTATGAGGTGAGTGATGCGTTTATGTGGGAGTATTTCACAAGTAAGAAATATTACGATGCAAAAGAGATTAAACAAATTGGAGAAATTTATACACCTTGGCCATCGTGGGTCATTACTGCATCGTCAAAAGCTGCGGCTGATAAACAACAAGATATCCACAATTTCGTCTCATCGGTCAATCAAGGTATTGAGTACTTTAACCACCACATTGATGAAGCAGTTGATTACATTGCATCCAACTTGGACTATTCTGCTGAAGATGCTCGTCAATGGACAAAGACGGTACAGTTTAATGACAAAGTAGGTCAAACTCCATTAGATTGGGACAAGATTGTCGTCAAGACTACTAATGTATTGAAAGATGCAAACGTTTTACAAGATGGCGATGACGTTATAACCAAGAGATTGGATGAACATGTGTACAAAACCAACATTTGATATGGTAGATTGGCACAGCTTTATAGGTTATCTATCTTTGTACAAACCCAGAAATCACACTTGTATACTGTTGATTGCAACAACTTGATATCTCCACAGTAAGTACTTTCAATACCTGACTCTTTTACAGTAAATTCAAATCCCAATTTCGTAACCAACTCAAACAAGTCGTCTCGTGTCAAGTTCAATCCATCACTAGGTCCGTTTTGCAACAGTAAAGGGCCGAAATTAATCCATTTGCCACCCTGTTTCAACACGTTGTTAATTGTTCGTATGTAGTCGATAACGTTACCAGATGCCGCATCCAAGGAAAACTCCGTCACCACAACACCAAACTCACCCTGTGATTGTGACCTTAGTTTCTGTGATGCGAAGTTGACATCACTTGGTCCCACACCATATAACTCAATAAATGACCCCGCAGTGATTGACATCAATTCGTCATAGTGGATCCTCAAAGACGCCTCCTTTTCCTGTTCCCTTCCCATAGCACTTATAATGTGCGCAGTTGGTGACACATCAGGCACAGTAACCGGTCGAATCTGGTTTTGTCGCTTTGATGAACTTGTGGCTGACAGAGCCAAGAATGGGAAAATGGAATAATTATGAGGGAATTGACAATGATTAAGAATAAAGCCGGAGGCGAATAACGCGTGATAGCTGGAATCATTCCCTTGGGTCCAGAATCCGTGCATTACCAACTCAAATACCAACCGACCACTCCCACAACCTGGCACCAAGATCTTTGTTTTGGACCGCTCGAGCTCATTTTGATATAGTTTGCACAATTCAGCAATAATTAACCGCTGTCCAATTGGTCTCTCCTCTCCGCCTTGATCGCTCCAATCCCTCATCAATTTCACCATTGTTTGTTCAGTTTGTTGAAACTGTTTGTGTGAGGCCTCAACCCAATCTGATGGCAGTACTTTGATCCCCCAATCTTGTCCGATCTTTTCAGCCAAAGTCTGACAAAAGTCACGATTGATGTCAATGCATTGTTGTAGGAATTGTGTATGTTGTTCAAACCACGGTATCAATTGTTGATCTTGGATTGATAAAGTTGCAAATCGCTGAATTCGTGAATTTATCAATTGGTTTGTTTCAAAAGTGTGGAAATTGTAGAAAGACGATAGTACCGATGTGACTGCTTGATATTCATCAGCTTCAACTTCTTGATCACTCATTCTCGATGAATACTTTTCGCACTATGCGTTACTTCTAACCGATGTGCTGGACAATCCCAGCCTCACTCGATTTGAAAATGCGCCTTGAAAATCTCACACATCGTTTGAAAATTCCACACCAGAAACAGCATTCCAGAAACAAACATTTCAAAGCATGCCACCAAAGAAAGATGCATTTGCTGACCTATTTCAATCGGCGAGTACCACAAAGAACAGTGGCGTAAATTCCAGACTCAATAAACTATCACTCGTTGAGCGTCAAAAGTTGGAGCAACAACAAGGATCAACTCATTCATTGAATTCCAGCTGGTCCAATTTGGATATCTTGTCACCACAGCCTACTAGGGGTGGCAATAGCAACAGCAACAACAATGGATCTCAATTGGCGAGTGCTCGACTGTCGAATCTTGTAAGTGCTGTGGGATCTCAGTCCAATACACCACAAGCCACTGTTGATGATAGTGATCCATTTGCTATTTTCAACAAGACTAGCAATGAAGATGTGAACAGACACACGGCGCAACCGGTCAGTACCCAAGCCAGCGCTGCAACTCCCCAAGAAATGTCGTTGCTTGATGATGACTTTGTAGATTTGTTTCCTCAGCAGAAGAAGCTACAACAACAACAACAGCAGCAGCAACCACAGAAACCGCTGGAGCCAGCGGAGCCAGTGCCGCTAGTGAAAACACCAAGACCAGAAGGGATGCCAGCCAGATCAAATGCACCATCAACAAGAGCTAGCAGATCCAATGCCTCCACACCGAGGTCCTCCAATGGTAATTCTTCTTCTTCCAAAGATCACACACTTGCAGAGCTTGTGGATATAGGATTCATGATAGAGGACGCCAACGATGCAATTGCTCATTCAGGAACAGATTTACAGAAATGTGTCAACTACATTATGAACAAAAACACTCTGCAATCACAATCCAGAACCAATTCAAGAACCAGAGCCAATACCGAAAATGATGAAGAAACAGACGATCCAATTCTTGGTAAACGTCCTGACTCAATCAATTTAAATGAGCTAGGCAACAACTTGTTTCAAAAAGCAAACACATTTATCAACTTTTCCAAACGTAAAGTTATGGAAAATATCGAACAACTCAATAATGGTAGTGTCTCACCATTTGAGTTTGGACGTGGATCAAACAATGGTTCGGCGTCACCTAATTTACCCGAATGGATGAGAAACCAAGCCAAGTATAAATCACAAGCATATGAGAAAAAATATGGCGGAGAGGATTATGGCGAAGATGAAGATAACATCAATCAAGAAGAAATTGATAGGTTCATGCAAAAGCAAAGGGAGAAGGAGAGACATAGGTTGAGACAAAGATTTGATCAGAAAATAAGTGGTGGCAGTATTGGAGACGAAGAGGGTGTGGGAAGAATGGGACGCAATAGTGTCTCTTCATCATCGCGAAGCTCCATGTCGAAAGAGGCTTCACCAGCTCCTGCAAAACCGCCAAGACCTGCTGCAAAGAATAGCTTTGGTGGTGAAGGCAAGAGCCAAGTTTCACCGGAGGCAGTGGCGAAAGCACCCACAAATAAGAAAGAACAAGCACCACCACCAGCAGAAGAAGTTGATTTATTGGGTATTGGGGCACAGAAGAGTGGGGTTATCGCCACACCATCTGATTTACGTGATACTAGTCCCTTGAATCAATTTATTGAAACTGATTATACCACCCACAAGACCAGAGCTACTGAAGCATTCAAGACTGGTGATTATGCCACTGCGTTGGAATCATACACCACTTGTCTTTCCATCTTGCCACCAAAACATGAGTTACGAGTGGTAATGAATTCCAATTTAGCATTGACCAATAAATTACAAGGGCACTTAAAACAGAGTTTGGAAAATGTTGAACAAGCTTTACTGTTGATGCAATTGGAAGAGTGTGATGTTAAAAACAATAACAGTAGTAGTTCTAGGGGTGCAACTCCGCAGTTGGCTGGAAAATCAGTAAAGTATTGGTATTTGAAAGTTGTTATTGTTAAAGCTGAAGTATTGGAGTTACTAGAAAAATATGAGTTGGCCTTGAAGACGTATAATTTGTTGGTTCAGAAATTAGGGTGTGTTGATAAGAAAGTTATGGATGGTAAGAGAAGGGTAGATCGGATCGTTAATCCTGACAGCTACAAACCAACAAAGCCAACTCCAAAACCAAGCACAACCGCATCCACCACAACCAGCAAAAGCTCAACCCCAAAGCCTGCTACAACTAGTACTAAAGCAACCACTACCAAGCCCAATAGAACAACCTCCATTGCTACTGAAGTGGAGCTAGATCCATTAGCAGTTGATGAAATCAACAATTCTATAACCCAATGGGCGCAACTGAAGAACAATGATTTGCGACAAATGTTGATCAACTTGCAAGTGATTATCCCACCAAACTCAATAACCATAACTCCCAAGTTATTGACACTAACTTTGAATGACTTGGTGTTGCCCAAACAAGTGAAGTTAAACTACATGAAGGTGATTAGTTCTATCCATCCTGACAAACTAGCTAGTCAGTTGTCTAAACAACTGAAGGAGGACAAACGGGTGCAATTGATTTGTAATGGGGTGTTTATCATTTTGAATGAACGATGGGAAGTGTTTAGAAAAGAAGAGAATATATAGAGCATGAAGAACGGATGGATCATGACGTTGTTCTTTTTGCAGCTTGTAAGTATATATAACAAGATGATTGTAATCTACATTTTGAGTTTCTATGTTGTCTGAAATATTATGTGGTGGTGAAAAATAAGGGGGAAAGTGTACTTTTCCGGTCAGTATATATGAGTTATTATTTTGGAAGCGGCATTCGATACCCATTTTTCTCCTGGTATGATTCTCTTGGTACACACAGTCATACAAACGTGCAGACCTAGACATAACATAGTAAATAGGCTTAAAACTGTATGAGTGGCAAGATGAGGAGGTTGGCGATAGTCATTGTACAGGCAATGTGTCGTCGGTTATAAGAAAGTGTACCTGTAGTTTATACGGCGATTTCCTTAAAGGATGTTTCGGCGTTTGTAATACTTTTGTGTCCTGTCTCTCTCCTCTTTGGCACTTTGATGCCACACGAAACAGGAAACTTAACACAACTGCACCACCACGGCGCAGTAAAGAGGTGACAATGAAGTTCGGAAAGTAAGTGGCAGTGGTAGAAGGTAGTCTAATGCTAACGTGTGAATTGTAATTGGGAGTATTCTTCTCTTCTATGATTAGAGTGTATACTAAAGACACTTACTTTGATAACACCACATTATGTATTGATATAGGCACTAGGCTCAAAGCTCGTAGTCCGGTATACTACGACATACATGTATTCATTGTAGATAAAAGAGAGATGAAGTGTGGGTATATTTGTGAGTATATACGATTAGTACATTTCTAATATAAATATAGTGTAGAATAAGTGAAAAAGAGAAAATCATCACACAATTTTTTTTTATTGTTCTCATACACACAATACACAATACACATTTGAGGTTAGATGTTTAACAAACGACACAGACAACAACAACAACAGCAACAACAATCACCATCACACTACCACCATCAACAGAATCAGCAACTGGTATCTCCGTCTTCTTCATCATCCTCACTTTCAACTATAGTACAGCAACAACAACAGCAGCAGCAGTACCTCCCACACCTCCTGGATCATTTTAACCATCATCACAATTACCACAGTGACACTATCCACTTGAGTCCATCGTCACCTGACTTATACTACAACAGTTGCAATAACAAATACAGTACTAATAACAGAAGATTACATAACAACGCATTTGCTGAAGACGAGTCCAATTTCATACAATCAAATATAAGACGCAGTATCTCTGCCTTTTTACAAAGTATGGGACAACAAATATCAAGAAACACCAACAACAATGGCAACAACAGTAGCGGGGGTGCAGATCATAGTCAACAGCCTGGTGGCGTACCATTGTCATACCACCGGAACAGAGAGGCTACCAGTAGCAAATTGAAAGCACAATTTTCAGTATCAGATCGACAACAACAACAACAACAACAACAACACTCACAACAGCAGTACGCTGCATCTGAGTCCACTAGTATACGGCAGAACTTTTCATTGACTCCCACTACATCACCACCAGAAGACAAAGACAACCAATACCCATCAGCATTCTGTTTGAGTCCCATTACATCTAATGAGTCCTATAACTATTATTCTGATGATGCATCGATGACTGACGCATATCCGGAATTAGGACACCATCACCACCACCACGACATAAGCTACCATCATCATCTTCGTAGTCAGTCACAACAACAATTGTTGGGAGATTCAATTGGGCCTGAATTGACTGATGTATCACCTGCATCATCTTATGGTGAAGAGGAAGTGGCAGATGTTGAAGCAACCGATACCATCTGTAAAGAAGGTTCTAGCTCGATTGATGAGCCACGGCACAAACCTAAAGAGACTGCACCACTGGTTACTACTGCTAGACCCCTTCAACCATACACCCAAGAACAAGAAGAGTTTTCACCATTGTTATCCTTACCAATGGAGATCCTCATTAGGGTCCTTGAATATGTGTATGTGGACACTGACATCTCATCTATAAATTCCAATCTTGAGAATTTCGCCAATACTGTACCTTTGTTATCCAAGAAATTCCATCAATTGTCACTTTGCTTCTTGTATAAATACACCATTTTCAATCGTCCTCATTCATTTGAAAAATTTTTGCACAATTTACAAGCAAACCCAATTATTGGAAAATTTGTTGAGTTTATGGATTTCCAACAATTTACATCAATTGGATTAGGTAGAACTGGGAGGATGAACCAAGAGATTCAAATGGTAACTTCAAGAACCATTGCTCACGCGTTATCAATGACCCCTAATTTGATGGAGTTTTTAGCCTCAGAGAATATTCAAGATGATATGGATGTATCAGTGTTGAATATTTTGTTTAACAAATTACCGAAATTGAAGGCGTTGGACTTTTGTGGTGCTAGTAGTGAGGCTTTTGCTAGAGCATTTGATCAATTAACTATAAAAGTGGAGGATTTACCTATAACTAAATTGTCATTCCACGATTGTTCAAATATTTCTCAGGATGCATTGATCAAGATATTGAAGAAAGCTACTCATTTAACTCGATTAGATTTAAGTCATACGGCAATTACATCTTCTATTTTGTTGAATTTGCCGCAAAATATTCGTCTAACCCATTTATCGTTGGCTAGATGCTCAAAATTGACCACAAAGGATCTAATTCATTTCTTGTCTACTCATCAAGCCATATCTCATGGATCATTACAATGGCTAAATTTACAAATTGATTCAAATGTCGTTAGTCCATTATCTGATGTCTACTTACTATACACCTTAAAGCATCTCAATGCACCAAATTTACAATACTTGAACATTGGTGGTATGCCCGTTAACTCGAGAATCTTGTACACAATCAAGACCAAATTCCCTCAATTGGTTAGTTTAAACATTAGTCATGCATTAAACGTCACTCTTGATGAATTGAATGGGTTTATGCAAGACAACACCACCTTAAGGTATCTTGACTTGACAGGGATAAAATCTCTAAACAAGAATGTTGTTACTTTTTTGAAACAAAATTTTCAAAGTAATCTCGAAGCTATTGAATTTGATTACAAGTCGCTTTATGACTACACTTCAAGAGGCGATTGTTTCCGAGTGCAGCAACCTCCCCCACAACTGTCGCAACTCCACCTGCTGCTGCAAATTTTCACATCATTGTCATTCATTGAAGATACAGTTTATTCACCACCTCAAGTTTGGAAATTTTACGATAACGAGGGTAGAAGGGCATGGATTTACAAAATGTCGGAAGAAGAATACAAACGAGTCACTACACAATCAAATCTCGTGTATTATGATTTAGAAACTGGTCAAAAAATCGTTACTAAGATGAAGAAACCGCAGTTTTTGAAATATGCTGGACGTAAAGTCAATTGTTCCATTGGGTATTACAATTTAAACGGGTATAAGGATAAGAAGTTTGTTGAAGGTTGTTGGCCGGTTGAGTTTAGTCAACGAGGGATTTATAATTACTATTCATTGAATGTCAAGTAAGACAGCATAGACAGAAGATGGGGTTGCTTTATCTTTTATGACTTTGCATGGATATAGCTTTCTTGTACGATGTATATAATTTAACGAAGTTACGAATTCAAGGATGACCTTCGTAAGATTATTAAATTCTGAAAAGTGTGATTTCTCTTTTTTTGAGAAAATAGGACTCTGTGGAGGAAAACAAAGCGGTCTTTTCTGCAGAAATGGGCTACTTTACTTGGTATGCTCTGTTCAATGTGACCACTACGATTGAAACGATGGATCTATCTCGTGGTGATTTAGATCATTCATCGGTTGATAAATCATTTTCCTCAGCAGGGTAGCGTTTTGCACTGACTGAATTATCCGTTCCGAACTACTCCTCCTCCTCCGGCGAAGAAAACCCCCCACCAAACTTTTCGGTAATTTGAAATTTTTTTGCTCTTGTGTTTCTCGGGTTTTCCCCACTCAAATTGTGTATTATCTCCGATCTATATAAATAGCCAACTCAGCAAAGCAATATATACTTTTCTCTTTTTCATTCCACCTGCTTTTACCCACTATAAGATTCATCCCCCCCTCCAGTATGTCCGCTCCTGAATTGACCGATATTCGTTCGCCAATCAACTTGGATAACCTCCGTACCTACTTGTCCAAAGTCTCGTCATCATCACCACAAACCCATATTGGATCAGTGGCGGAAATCCCTCGTGATTTCACCACTGTTAAACAATTTACATTTGGTCAATCAAACCCAACTTACTACTTGGAAGATTCAGCAGGTCGTAAATTTGTCTTGAGAAGGAAACCCAGTCCCAATGCAAAATTGATCTCGAAACTGGCCCATGCAGTTGAGAGAGAGTTTTTCATCTTGAATGGAATAAACACAATAAACCAAACATCACAATTGAAAGTCCCCGTGCCTCGCGTTCACTTATTATGTGAGGATGAAGGAGTTATCGGGTACGTGTTTTATCTTATGGATTATGTTAATGGAATTCAAATTAAAAACCCCGAGATCCCCGGGGCGTCGACCCAAGAAAGAGATGAGTATTGGAAAAGCATAATCACGACTATTGCTGCTATCCACTCTTTGGACTGTGAGAAGTTGATTTCATTATTACCACCACAACATTTCCCTCAATTTCAAAATATCGAAAAATTAAAACTGTCGAGTTACTTTCAACGACAAATCAAGACATTAACTGGTATCCATAAGTTGCAATCTAAACATGTGGACCCCATCCCGGATTTCGATAAAATCACTCAATGGATCCTTCATCATGGACCCAAAGACCCTACTAAATTGACATTAATTCATGGTGATTTGAAAATTGATAATCTTTTGTTCAACCCAGCTACAAAGCAAGTTTGTGGAGTTTTGGATTGGGAATTATGTACCATTGGCCATCCGTTGTTTGATTTATCTAATTTTTTGCAACCTTTTGAATTCCCCAATGCCGTGAATAGAATGATGACACGTCCAAATACCACCAAGATGGGTAGAGAAAACCAAGAGCTGCAAGAATTTCTCTATAAGCAATTGAGCAACTATTCGAAATTGGTTACATGGGATCCACAAGACCCATCCAATGATCCAACAAAGTTGTGGATTTTGGGTCATGTGTTTGGGTTGTTGAGATTGAGTGTTATTTCACAAGGCATTGCTATGAGATTGAAGATGGGTAATGCTTCAAGTGCTAATGCCTCGGCTTTTGCTGGCATGTATCCTAGTCTTAGTGAAATGGCGATTGAGTACATTGACAAAGAGGATAGAAAGGCGAAAAAGTAGATAGGGAGTTGTGGTAGAGTATAACTGTATGTAGTAAAGTGTTGTTGATATATTCGATAGTAGACCTCCTACTGTAGTCTTGTGGAAATGATGCAGGCACTACAAATACAACAATTTACTTTTTACTATGCCTACGACTGAGTCAATCGATCCTGTGTGGGTTGAATAGGGTTAGCTAATAGGACTTGACACATCATAGCCAAATAAATGTTCAAACCCACCCAGTACTGGTCCTAGTTGACTCTATTACGTCATTTGCCTCCGTCGTCTACAGTGCCAGTATATAAATACACACATTCATGCGATCTCGTCCACTATGAAAAAACGAAAACACAATCTTAAGCCTCAAAGGTTATTGAACGCTTACTTCCAATGGTATTCACTCCCACTAGGAAGTATACCACACCTTGTGCCTCCCAAAACCCCAACCTCCTCGCGCGATGGTCTCACTCTTCTCAATTTGTGTAACAATGACGCGCGTACCTTTTTTTTTCAACAAGACACAAACCAAATACAAATCAAAACAACAACAATAAAGGACGACATTCTTGTACCGGTGATGGTTTCAATAACAATAAATATATTAACTGAATCTTTGTTAGTAAACAAACACAAGCGTCGAAAAAGGTAAACAAAAGAAAAACGGCATTACAGAGCAAATCACAAGAAGATGGGAGTGGGGAAATCTTCATCGTGCTTCACCACTAGGGTCCGTATTGATCCACAATACACTATATAAAAAGAAGCTTCGAATACAGAGAGAGTTCTCCATTGGCTCGATCAACTCAAACAACATTCGGTTTTTTATCCAACTATTGACACTCGTTTACAACAAAAAAAGCTGCCAACCAGAATGCACATCTCCACCGTTTTGTCAATCTTGACCTTGTCATTGTCAATCTTTGGTGCTCCAGTCGACAAAAGATCATTGTCGTCATCCTCAATCCCAAAATTCCACACTTTGGACTTTGATATCGTTGATGTGACTCCATCGTCACTGAAAAGAGAAAAAACGGAAACAATTTATCGTCGTACATTGTACTATTTCGCTAGAGTCACAATCGGATCAACAAAACAACAGATTGGTGTCACAGTTGACACTGGAAGTGCTGATTTATGGTTCCCTTCAAATGATGCTACTTGTACTGGTGGCAATGATTGCAAATCGTTGGGGACCTTCACTCCGGCCATATCCAATACTTTCCACAATTTATCCACTCCAGTAAACAACAATTATGGTGATGGCGATGGCGCTAGTGGATATTGGGGTAAAGATGACTACTGGTTTACTGATGGGACCAAAGTCGAGCAAATTCAATTTGGTTTGATGAATTCAGTAGGTAGAGAAACTGGCGTGTTAGGGTTGGGATTGCCCGACTTAGAAGCTACTAATGAAAAGTACCCCAATTTCCCCGCTGCTTTGAAAAACGCTGGTATCATTGACAAGACAGCTTATTCGTTATACTTAAATCTGGCCACTGCATCAAGTGGCAGTGTCGTATTTGGCGCCATTGATAAAGCTAAATATACTGGTGACCTAGCTGTACTAGATTTTGCCGATTATACATGGACGGCAATCAAACTTGATTCTGTAACTGCGCCCGATGGAACGAAAATTGATTTGAACATTCCCGTTGCATTGGATAGTGGCACCACTTATATCCAATTGGACACGGCTGTTGCTAAGCAAATTTATCAAACCCTTGGTTTAAGTGAATCTGGCAGTGCCTCGTGTGATCAACTTTCATTGGATAATAATCAATTGACCTTGAATTTTGCTGGCGTTTCCATAACTATCCCCTACAAATCATTATTCTACCAATTTGGAGGTGGATCTTTATGTCAAGCTAGGATTTATGGATCTAATGATGGGAACAATTTTTTTGGTGATTTGTTTTTACAAAATGCTTATGTTGCATTCAATCTTGATTCGAAGAAAGTTGGCTTGGCCAAAGCTAATTATAATGATGCAACCGATTTGGTTGATTTTTGGTTCTAGGTAATGGTTTAGGTGTCAATACAGGTTTACCTTTCATGAGGCTTTGATTGAAGTTTAGAGACAGAAATTAGACGGTGAATCTTATACTAATGGAAACGTATCTATTCTACGTAATATTAACTCTTTAAAACCAGAAGTCGACAATGTCACTCTCATCGGTGTGCTTCACTTTGCCCACACCAAGCTTTCCTGTTTCAAAGTTATTGGTAAGATAAAGATTCTTAATGAGTGGAATACCCACATTTTGAGTTACTCCATGACGCCTTGTTGATGCAATACGTGTATTGCAGCCAGTGTGCTTATCGTTCCAATAAAAAACATCTGAGTATGGCACGTCAATCAAGACTCCCTGTCCGAAATCGAATTGGAGTTTCTTATTTCCACTCAAGGCTTTATCACACGAAATCTTGCCATTCTCATCCTTAACCTCATTCAAAATTTCGTCATGGATTTCTGGATCTAATCCAATGCCTGGATTACCGGTATCTAAAGCTAAATTACTGGGGAACTTCAAAACAGTACCGTTGGCCGAAGTGACAGATATAGCAGGAACAGACAACGTGCTTTTATAAATTGCCAACTCTCCTTCAATCTTTGCTTTGTCCACCCCACCTAAAAGGAATGTTCCTTGACCTCCAGGACTTGCATAAAGCGAAAATCCAGCTTGGTTGATGTACCCCGCTTTCTTAGCGGCTTGGGCGTAGGAAACATTGGAGTTTTTATTTGGTCCGATTCCAAAAATGCCTGCAGTGTAAATAGTTTCATTGACCAAAGTAAACTCGAAATTTGGAAGCTTGTCTCCATTATCAAAATAGAAATCATCGGTCAGCTTGAACCCGGTGACGCGTCCAAGTGCGTTACCCTCACCGTACTCAATCTTGCTGAATTTGCTAAGGTTTTTGAAGGTGGTGGACTCAGTGGGGTCGAAAGATACATCAGCCGCACATTCCCGCTTAGCAGAATTGCATCCACCGCCAACTTGGGGGAAGTTCAATGCCCAGCTACCAGTATCGATGAAAACTTCGACTTCTTGTTTGGTGGATCCAACTTTTAATTTTGTGAGATATCTGGTGGTCCCTTCTTGATAACCATAAAAATCTTCCAGTTCATATCTTTTTGCAAGAGATGAATGTTCAACTTGCTCAAGTGGATAGGCAATGTACTTGACATGTCTCTTTTCGATGGGTGTAGCAGTGGTAACAGCAGCAAACAAAGTCACCAACAATGACCATTTGAAAAACAACATTTTGATGATGGGTCTATTGTTTGATGAAGGGTGCCAATTGGGTCAGAATGGGGGCAAGGACCTCCAAATTTATAGTATGGTGACCAGCAACTATTCTTCCCAATATTATGTGAAAAGCAAAGAGATAGGAGTGAATGGTGCCATGTGGGTGTACATCACAAAACTTCAGTGGGAGGAATAAGTCTATGGATGAATGTAATGATGTCGTTTGTTACACAAATTTCATTCATTTCAGCATTCAATGGTGGTGGTGCACACAATATTCCAAATAGTAATTCTCATAACCATTTGAGGGGTGATTCAAATCAAGCATCGTACATTTCCCACTACAATGACGTATTTATCCGCTCATTGTAATTGTGGTTTGCATATTCTTTGCTCTTTGATTGGTAAGTTATAAACCATTTATCGCTCACCAGAACATTGCAAATAGAAAAAGAAGAGCCTATCATTCTCAAAAAATCAGTTGGATGCAGTTCATTGCTATTCACATTGCTAGTTTAACAAAGGCAGATTGCGCATCAGTTAGGGCTTATTAGATATAGGATGATACCAAGGGTCACCTTAGTTAAATCACATATACGCTAAACGCTGTTTCATTAAAGTTTTGTATATTTTATTTATTAGTATCTAACTCTCTGAAACCAGAATTCAATAACGTCACTTTCATCACAATCATTAGTATGTGATATTAACTGAAACCAACGTAGAGGATGAACAAAAACTCGTCCAAGTTATAGAATAATCTTTTAGCGGTCTCATTGCACCTTAACCGTCTACGCATTGTTAGAAGGATTACCCAACAATTTCATTCCTATCGGAGTCAATTTTTTTCCAACTGTGGTTCCGTATGTCTCATAACCTTTTGAGGAGCCAATCTCTAGAAATGCAAGTGGTGCACATTTTCGTTGCCTTCCTGGTTTGTATATTCGTCGGTCTGTAATTGGAGAAGGAAAATGCAGATTTCGAACTATTGAAATCCTTTCATTGTTAAATTTTTATAACCATTCTGCGAAACACATCAAATTCGCGGATTAACGTTCTTCAGAGAAATGTTGTTGAGTAACACTTGACTACACTGCTAGCCTAGTTTGGTGGTAGGTTGCCGGAAAGATGCAGATTCAAATCAACCAAGGTCTTCCGTGGTAGTGACTCGCGCAAAACAATCTCACATATAAAGGGAAAAACAATTACACTATCGCACTTATAAACAGCTTGGCAGGGGTGATCATCTACATTCACGTCAAGTGTAGAATAATACAAACAATTGAAATCTTTTTTTTCTAATTTCTGTGTAATTATTGCTGCAAAATATTACACAATACAGATGCTGCACAAATGTCAGATCTATTTTTGGATGCCCACGTGAAAGACTAACAGAAGTAATATTGGTTATGAGCCATGCAAATATTCCCCAAATGAGTTTCTGTAGCAACATTGAAGTTATCGTTACAAGCTCAACATATCGCACCAGAATTCGGTTAGTTTCTTCTTTCGGTACGCTAAGGAAACGCATCGAAGCCGAGAGGGGGATGAAAAGACCAACGAACTTACGAAAATGAAGAATTATGGGGATGCGCGATTACACAAATCAGTCAAAGTTTATTCGCAATAGAACTTGAATCCATTGTGAGCTAAAAAAGAAAAATATTTCACGCAAATCAGTCTTGAAATTCCGGACCGGCTTTGTAACCGAAATCAAATTAAATCTATAGACCACATTGCATCTTCAATTACACATTGGGACGTTTTTTGTAACGACGCAGTTCACATTTTTCAAGAGTTACTCCTTAATGTTTGCTTTGCCCGAAACTACCCACTGTATTTTGTGACAGAATTTCACTTTCATGGTTATGAGTTTTTGGCTACACCTTTGTTCAAAACTTCTCTCACAACTTACATTGTTTAAGGCTTCCTTCAATAGACTCTGGTGGGGGAAAGGGGTAGAAATTGACTTCGATTGATCTATGAAGATGCACTCCTGAAACAGCAATCAAGACTTTTTGTACCGGTGTGTGTGTGTGTGTGTGGAAGGTTACGAGAATTGCAACCACTAGAATGAGTAATCATTCAACATCAGCTTACCAATTAGACGAACAATACGGATCAAAGTAGCAAGAGAAGGTATTACGTCATTGTAACATCAAAGAAAGGCCATTGGATTTTCTTCGCCTATTATGGTTATGAGTACTCAAATTGGGCCTCAAATTGCACCCATTTCCATCATTGGACGAGGAAATGTTGGGCCTAAAATGAATTGGGTTTAACCAATAGAAGTGATTGTATCTCGCACCCCCTTCAAGTTTTGTGATGTACACCCACATGGCACCATTCACTCCTATCTCTTTGCTTTTCACATAATATTGGGAAGAATAGTTGCTGGTCACCATACTATAAATTTGGAGGTCCTTGCCCCCATTCTGACCCAATTGGCACCCTTCATCAAACAATAGACCCATCATCAAAATGTTGTTTTTCAAATGGTCATTGTTGGTGACTTTGTTTGCTGCTGTTACTATTGCTACACCCACCGAAAAGAGACATGATAAGTACATTGCTTATCCGATCGAACATGTCGATCATTCATCTCTTGCAAAAAGATATGAACTGGACACGTTTGACGGTTTTGCAGGAAGTGGTGCCAGATATATTACAAAATTAAAAGTTGGATCCACCAAACAAGAAGTTGCAGTCATTATCGACACTGGAAGTTGGGCATTGAATTTCCCTAGTATTGATGCCAAATGCGGTGGCAAAGCGTGTCCTGCAGATGTGGCTTTCGATCCAAAGCAATCGACCACTTACAAAAACTACAGCACTGTCCTGAAAAGTTATTATGGCAGTGGTGGTACAACTCATGCTTTTGGGTTCAAGCTGGCTGATGATTTTTATTTTGACAATGGTGACAAGCTTCCAAATTTTGAATTCACTTTGGTTAATGAAACATCCTCCCCAAGAGGTATTTTTGGCATTGGATACAATACAAACTCCAACACTTCCTATATTTTGGCTACTAAGAAAGCTGGGTACATTAACCAAGCTGGATTTTCAATCTATTCAGGACCAGATGACAAAGGTGCTTTCCTTCTAGGTGGTGTCGATAAAGCCAAATATGAAGGAGAATTGGCACTTTATGAAAGTAAATTGGCTGTTCCTGCCAAATCCATCACAACAGCCAATGGCACAGTTTTAGAGTTCCCCAGTGTTTTGGCTTTTGATACAGGTAGTGCTGGCTTAATATTGGACCCTGAGATTGTTGACCAAATCTTTCGAGAAGTACGTGATGAGAAGGGCAAAATTTCATGCGATTTAGCCTTGAGCGGTAACAAGAAGTTCCAATTTGATCTTGGTCAAGGAATATTGATTGAAGTGCCTTACTCGGATGCTTTCTACTGGAATGCCGATAAAACCAATTGTCAAACCCGTCTTGGATCAACAGGACGTCACGGAGCAACTCAGAATGTGGGTGTTCCGCTTCTTAAGCATGTTTTCCTCACTCATAACTATGACACCGGAAAGCTCGGTGTAGCTCCAGTGAAGCACACCGATGAGAGTAACATTGTCGACTTTTGGTTTTAATTAAGTAGAGTGTATATTCTACTAACAAGTTGCGAGATCTACATTTGAACCTTGTCAAATTCGTTCTTGATTTTCACTCTTCTCTTCTGGTGTCATCTCTATACAACAGATTTCACCTCAAAGAATCTTCTCAAGTAATAAATTTGGAAAAGGGAATTAGCAGCAACAACAAAAATCTGGAAAACTGACCACCATTTAACTCTAGAGTTGGTAGATTCAGCAGTATTTCTATGGGTTCTTTCTCTAATCACCAAATACCCTTGTTCAGCTTTAACTTCATCCGTTAATGCACTCAATCTTTGAATAGCGTAATCCAAAGTATCAGCTTTAGGATCATTAGCATCAACATAAACAACCCCGTGGATATTAAAACTAACATCAATATCTGATCTGCCAGAATGCTCATTTGAAAAACAGTATTGGTATTTTCCCAGTTGCATAGCTTTAACTGATTCATCACCATGGTCGATGTTGGTACGTTTGACTAGGGTTTTTCCCTGGGGAGATGTGATGTAGAAATCAACCACATGTTGTTCGGGATTGGATGGGTTACGAGATCCAACTTGGAATGAAAGGGCCAATTCGTCATTTTGTTTCAAAGTTTCGAAAAAGCACTGCTTGCCATATGGTTGTAAAAGGACATTGTGAGCCAATATTGATGACATGAATAAGAAGATGGATAAGAGCAACTTCATGGTGAAGGAGATAGGGCTATTGAGTGGGAATAAGCTTTGCTTTCGGGATAGTTGTTTGTTGAATGAAAAAAAAAAAAAAAAAAAATCCAGTTCGTCGCTCAATACGTGTCGACTAGAATTTTGGCCAATACACGCGTGGAATAAAGAGAGTGTGATTACGGCGCAACACAACGTCCTATGATATTCTATTACAGTTCTTTTCAAATTATATACATCTCCAAATAGCCTTTTCTCTCCCCCTCTTCTTACTTCTTCAATAACCCAGCAGTGGCACTTCTTGCTTGTTGAATCATAAATTCATCACACAATACAAGAGCAGCCATCGCTTCAACAATAGGAACAGCTCTTGGAGTAACACTAGGATCATGTCTTCCCCTAGCTGCCAAAACACCATGCTTACCATCATAAGTTGCTGTCTCTTGCTCTTGACTGATTGTAGCTGCTGATTTGAATGCAACTGAGAAATAAATGTTTTCACCGTTGGAGATACCACCCTGAATACCACCGGAGTTGTTGGTCTTGGTTCTTAATCTATTGTTTTCCGCATCATGAATAAAAGGGTCATTATGTTTCGATCCAGGGATTTGTGTACCCAAGAATCCAGATCCAATTTCGAAACCTTTGGTGGCTGGTAAACTCAACATGGCATGGGCTAATTTAGCTTCCAATTTATCAAAACATGGTTCACCTAATCCAATTGGACAATTACGAATGACACAAGTGACAACACCACCAATGGAATCTTTGGCATCGCGGTATTTCTCAATAACTTTAACCATTTCATCTCGTACCCCATCATCAGGGCATCTTACTGGGCCAACATTATCAACTTGTTCCCTAGTGATTGTGTTTAAGATGTTCTGGAAAGTTGGATCTTGAGCATTTCTGTTCATGCTAACTTCACCAATAGATGAAACAAAAGCAACGATTTCAACATTGTTTACTTCGTATAAAATCTTTTCAGCAATGGCACCAGCGGCAACTCTTCCAATAGTCTCTCTAGCGGATGACCTACCTCCACCTGATCCTGATTTTAATCCATATTTCTGTATATATGTGTAATCAGCGTGACTTGGCCTTGGGTATAAATCAGTTTCACTATAATCACCAGGACGATGATCTTTGTTACGAACAATCATACCAATGGGACTACCCAAACTAACACCATTTTCAGTCCCACTCTGTATCTCAACTGCATCAGCCTCATTTCTTGGGGTTGATAATTTACTTTGTCCTGGTCTTCTTCTTGTCAATTGTGGTTGAATATCATCTTCAGTTAGTTTTAAACCTGGTGGGCAGCCATCAACTATACAGCCAACTGATTTACAGTGTGATTCCCCGTAAGTTGTAACTTTGAATAACGTTCCAAATGAAGACATGCTGAGGGAAAGTAACTAGCTTGAGATGAATTTTGATTGTACTTGGAACAGTTTTTCAAATTTTTTTTTTTCACATTTCTAAGTGGAGTCATTTTTAGTACAGAGAGAAAAATGAGTCAATCACTGGAGCAAGTTTATATTGACTTTCAATAGGATCCATATAAGCTGCTATATATACGTACTCCTCTTTACAGTAAGCTGATCAATGGTTTGGGACACATTTCTGCAGCACTTCGCAATTTATGTTACCCCACCCGACGCTACATCCAACGTGATATGAATCTTTGATTGGCACATTGGACCTATAATACTTGCTCCATGGTAATACTTGCATACACCCCGGACTGAATATTCTGTCCCGTTTCTGCATATCAGCCCAGTAGACTTGTTGTTGATACCATATTTGCGCCGGTCCTCTACCGCTAATCTCAGCAACAAATGATAATACCCGATCGTATCACGTTGTAGTCCGTTTCCGTCATCATCTGGCAAGTCTATACTCCTAATACCACCTTAAGTCACTTCACTGACAGCTTGTACCACCTCAAGCAACATAATTACCATCAATACTATCAACCCTTTGAAG
>OGTJ01000066.1_pt1 | contig 75841 bp, 46 predicted proteins | sample 1574611 | NCBI WGS metagenome assembly OGTJ01 (sample SAMN03295858, study PRJEB24534) | human gut metagenome | isolation source: fecal sample 1 from infant 9 | host: Homo sapiens | place: USA: Pittsburgh, PA | collected 2014-07
GTGGTGGTGGTGGTGGTGGTGGTGGTGGTGCTGTTGCTGCTAGTGTGCTACCGGTGCTGCCAGTGGAGGCTGTGTCGTACAATAATAAAAATAATACGTGGAGTGATGATGTAAGTTTGTTGTCGTGTACTTGTGCCCGAACACTACTTTTGCTTGAATGGTTGTATGAAAGTCAACACTAAAGATTCTGTCAGTGATGCGTGTTGCCAAATCTTTTGTCTTGTATGCCTTGGGGTGTGAACTACTGGTTTCCCCTGCGTGTCAATGTGTATGTGAAGTAAAGTAGAATGTGAATGTGGATGTGAATGTGAATGTGAAAGTGTAAGACACCTGGTGGTTGTAGATGCTCTCTGCTATTCTAAGCTTTGAGTTATGTAGATAGTTGGTTGTTTCGATTAATTGGCCTGTACAAAATAAGATCTACTGTTTTGGTTGTCAAAAAATTTGTTACAACTAGTCTTTGATATATATATATACATGGTGAGATCATTTGTATTAAACAAACCATGCGCCTATTATTGACAAAGTAAAATAAATAAAAAATAAAAAATAAAAAATAAAAAATAAAAAATAAAATTAAGAATAAAAATAAACTGAAATGAGATTGTTGTAAGGAGTACTGCATATTATATAATATTATGTATTACACAAACTGCAGCTAATTGTATACAGTACGCTACAATACTACTGCAGTAGCAATAAAAAAAAAAAAAACAACAAAATAAAAGTAAATAAAATTAAAAATACCGTGTCTTTGATGGCTTTGTGACTACAGAAGACAATAATTATTATTGCAGTCGTGTTTTTTAATCAAGTAATTGTACATACAGCCAATTGATGCGATTACGTAAAGCAACAACAAAGACCCAATATTAACCCGTGCCACAACTCATTCACTACAACTTTGTAATTGTGATAAAGCTGGTTGGTTGGTTGGTTTTCACAATTGTAAAGACATGATGTAAACATAAGCACAAACAATTGAACATACGACAAAATGAGGATAAACACACCTCACATTCGATAGTAAAGGTATTGGTCCCTTCTGTTAAACCGCAGTCCAATTGCAAACAGTATACAAGTGGTATTAGGTAAAGAGAGTAGTAGCTGCCAAGTATGCTTCTGGAAAAATAGAGCCGTATTATCTTATACGTTTGTAGTACAAACGATAAACTCTGCTTAGTGCTAGTTGTTGTGAACACATTCAATTTTCCTGTCTCCATCCCCAACCTCATCCCCCTTTTTTTCTTTTTTTTATTCGACAAGCACATTTCACTAAAAGATTCAAAAAAATGTAACCATGATACATATGAAATTTGGAGAGGGGGTAAGTACGATTATCGCGCTAAGAGAAACACAATAATTATCTTCGTCATCAGCCGAAAAATCTTTAGTAAATTAACCACCTCAGTCACTCATTGAAAATCTCCCTGCCTATGCTTTTTCTCCCTGTATCTATCGACGACTTTTTTTTGGCAATTTTGACATCATGAAACGCACAGGGCAACACCCAAAACATTCTCTAAGCAGCAGACTAATTTAATAATTACACAAACCCATAACTAAGACAATTACTCCGGATATAACACCCGCACAACCAAAACAAAAATAAAAAAAAAAAAAGTAAAAAAGAAATTTTTTTTTGAAACAAAATTGTAAAAACAAGGCTGTGCAAGCTATTCTATACTGTACACATTTGATTACGTATTTTATATTTTTTTGCACCTTTGTGTTATTATTGCTCTTTATACACGACTAACAAGCTCAACAATTTCACAAACAAGGAATATTATCTCCCCTCTTTATCTCTCGCACTCTAGACCAACTATTTCGCAAATGACAGCTACTGAAACAAAAACTCAAAAGAAACCTATGCTGTATGGAATTGCTATTTCAGTAGTCGTATACACTAAAGTCACCCAGGTTAGTATTAGCACTGCAGTTGAGAGTAGAATGGAGTGATTGAACTCAGAGATAAAAGAGATAAGCGAGACGTGGCTGGTTTTTTTTTTTTTTTTTTTCCTTTTTTTGGTTCAAACCAGATAAAAAGTAAAACATAAAACAAATAACAATTATCCTTCACCTCTATACATTTATGACTTGCATAGCATATAACCCTAATTAGCTGCAAATCATTGTATATCAGTGACTTAATATGCACTTTGCCTCGATATAATAGTTCATCATTATTGAGATCATCAATTTTACAGTTTGAAGTCACACATAATCATTTATATGCTTTTGCCTGTATAAACAAGTCATTCCGTAACAAAACATTGGTATCTCTACTTTATTACCTTGTACGAAGCCACGAACTTTCTCAATCACTAGAGTTTAGGATTAAAAGGATACGCAAGTTCTGAACCTAAATGTACAAGCAACCAATGTAAAGACATCTACTTTCCAGATGCTCCATCATCTTTTTTACTGCCACGTGCTTATCTCTCTCTCTCATTCACACACACACACACACACACACTGCACACTACTCTATTGTTATTGTATTAATCACATCTCCATTAATGGTAATACTGCCAAGCTCTATTCTACTGTGGTGCCTTTCATCATCATCATCATCATTATATTTTTCTTAAATTTTTCTTCTTTACCCCTATTTTTACTGATATACAAAATCACAAAATTCAGCATACTGTATATAAAGTCAGCGGAAAAAATAAAAACTATTATTTTTTATTTTTTACGAAGTTCCCCCCCCATCATCACCAAAGAAAGATAATAATAAATTGCTTCTCTCGTTACTTCTAACGAATGACATGATCAAAAATGTTCCGAATTGGCAAAACTATGGCTCCCTTTTTTTATTCTTCTTTTTGGACAACTAATTTGTATCGTCCACTCTGTCTTTTGAATCACGGGTAACGGTTAAAAGCTTTTTTTTCCCTTGGTTTTACAAACTGATTCTGAGAGAGCCAGCATCACCACAAAATAAAAACAAACAAAAAAGAGAGCCACAAAAAGAGTTGTAAGAGATATCCAAAACACTTTTAGTTAGCACAATCTCGACACCTAACCAATTCTCTCTCAAAATCAAATCGAAAAGCATCATCAACTATTTATCAATGCAGGCACACAAACAAAAAGAATAAAAATAAAAACAAGGCCCTGCCAGCAAATGTCATGTAAAATGTAAACACGGGCACAAACATAAAAAGAAGGTGCGTTGATTTAGTTCCATCATGGCTATGCTATACTACGCTTACATCTCACTACGAAGCACATCATTTCCAATGTAGCCTATGACGCATCGATAACTAAAAACAACATTACTCCTTTCCACCTGACTCAATTGTAGAAACAACCCCTTCTTTATTCGCGTTTCTTTCTTTCGAACTCATCAAACATTTCATCTTCAAGAAACTTTAGAAGCACAAACTCAATCACATGGTGTTTTACCTCAAAATTAGAAGTACAACTTTGTAAAACAGTAACCGTTGCAACAAATCATCCAATACACAATCAAACAATAATCCTATTGTCTTTCATCTATTTTGTTTACGGGTTGTTTATTATTTGTTGATGTTTTTCTTCATGTCGTGTGCATTAAAAGCAATTTCGTGTTTTTGTGTCAGTAATACCGGAGTTTAAATCATAAACAAAAAAAAAAACAGGAGATAACAACATCAGCAACAACAGAATGGCGGAATAACGGAATGTTCTACAATCATTGGGACAAAAGATTGTTTTTTTTTCCCACTTATATCCGAAACTACAAAAAGATAACCAACTATCCCCCTTAAAACCGAATGTGTCACCTGTTTTCTTGAAATACAGTTCAACTCTCTGTCCGTTAACCGGTTCCACAAATTAGTTTCCGTCTTGTATCTTATAAAGAAGAAGGAAAAGGAATAGAGGGCAACACTTTACGGAGCATTACCAAATCAAACTACGTAAACTTCGGTTCTACATTAAAAGAACAACTCAATTAAAACAACTCAAAAAGAAATAAGAACCTCAGTACGACCACTAACTCCGCTTCTTCACTTTTGTTGTTGCTTCAACTTCTCAGCTAATGCTCTCAATTCTCCGCCACCAACAATCTTGACTTTTTCACTCACCTCCCCCCTTTGTGCTCGCTCAGCAAAATCAACAGCAATCTTACCAACATCACTAGCTTCAATCGACATAAGAACCGATGCAACACCAGGTATACTTTGAATAAAATTGGCAATTTTCTGGGGCCACTCACTATTCCTCTCTTTCCCCTCTCTTTCTCCATTCAATTGACCAGGTCTCAAAATAATTGTGTGATCGAAACCCAATGCAATTATATCATCTTCTAATTGACCTTTAGTTTTGAAATAAAGAAACGGAGAATTGGCATTAGCACCAATTGCCGAAACCAACACCAATGTTTTGACTCCGTTGTCCTTGGCCAGTTTTGCTGCTTCATAATTGATTCCATAATCAATAGCTTTAAATTTCTCAGCTGAACCGGCTGCTGCTCTTGTTGTACCAAATGATGAAATGTAAGCATAAGGAGATGGATTGATATCCTTGATGATACTACCCCATTTTGATGAATCGGTTTCAACTAAAGCATCCAAGCGAGATTCTGCTTCGGGAGTAGTGGTGGCAAATTGTGGTTTGCGTCTAGAAAGGGTGATAACTTTGCTCCAGTCTTTTGATTTGAGTGCATTTTGAACAACAAACCCACCGACTAGTCCAGTCGATCCTAATACGAATAAACTCATACTTGGTTTATGTAGCGTGGTGTAGTAAGGTAACGTTTAATAAAGGCGAAGTTTAACTGAAGTCTCCTCCTGAATGCAATTTTGCAAAAGAACAAAATAGCAACAAAAATTAACTGTGGTGCTTTTTTATCAGGGAAATGACGCCACGCGTACACGACTATTACTATGGATAACAACGCCGTTTATGAGATATGCAGTTTAGAACAATTCAGGCAGGCTTTGGCCGCAATCACGAGCTTTGAATCAAAGAAAACTTTCATCAAGCTTTCTCTTCTTTCCGTGGATGCTGTTAGATCATAGCCCGTATATAGCGGCTACATCTCAATCTAACGAATAGAGATGTTCCTCAAGCGCAAAAATAAAAACAGTAGCGCACACAAAATTGGTCAAACCAGAAAAGAGATTTCGTCAAAACTCCAACCAGGACAACCAAAAGAGCTCAATTGTCTCGTTCCCATTAAGATCGTACAAGGTCAATTGAACAACACACGTCAAGACATCATCATCGTTCTAATTCTTTTCACATCAATTGAGCTTTTTACACACACAAGAACAACACTATATTCAAGCGAACACGCTTAATTATACCTTCCCCTTCCCACCAATTCCACATCCACAACTATGCCATCACCACCGAAATTCGTCTCAATTATCAAACCATCAACATTCCGAACATTACAAAAAGCTACAGCCACCACCACCACCACCACTACTACTACTGCCAAATCCAGGACAATCCCCATTGACGCCACTTGGTTTATGCCCAATAACCCCCGCAATGCTCATGCCGAATTCCAACAAGATCCAAACATGCGTTCATGGGGGGCCAAATTTTTCGATGTTGATAAATGGTGCAAGGACTCACCTTACCCGCACATGTTACCAACGCAACTGATTATGAATGATGCTTTCCAAGAATTGGGAATTCACGAACTGGATAATTTGGTGGTGTTTGATCGTGTAGGTAATTTCTCTAGTCCTCGGGTTGCATTCACTTTGAAATTGGCCGGGCATGGTAAAGTTTATTTGTTGGATAATTATCCAAACTATTTGAAATTTGATTTCCCAAAGGAGGAGATAAACGCAGATGCAGATGCAAAGTTAAAGGTGGAAGCACTGGGGGAGGAATCCAATGTGGCCACTGGTAGAGATGCTAGCTCTGTTGAATTTGTAGGTGGAGAAGTCAATGAAGTCCACCTGCCCCATCTGTATGAAGAAATCTACGATCGGGAAGTGATTGAATACGAAGAATTGATAAGTATTCTCGAAAACAATGATATAAAAAACTACTTGATCCTAGACGCTAGATCTCACGATCGGTTCACTGGCGAAGCACCAGAACCACGCCCCGGTTTAAGTTCAGGACACATCCCCACTTCCAAGAACTTGCCATTTACAAAATTGCTCAATGCAGAAACCGATAATGAGTTCAAGACAAGGTCTCAAATTGAATCAATTTTGACTCAGGATTTGAACATTGATTTGAGTAAACTAGGACACGATGACGGCTATTACCCAAAGGGAATTATCGTCATGTGTGGAACTGGTGTTACTGCATGTATATTGAAATTAGCTTTGGAAAATATTGTTAAAGTTGGTGTACCTGTCAAGTTGTACGATGGATCATGGACTGAATGGGCAATGAGGGCGCCTGATAAGTATATAGTCAAAGATGTGTAAAGGCAAAAAACAGAAGAAAAAATAGGTCAACATCTTATCTTACGTATTTAAAAATGAAATTCTTGTATGACGATTGAAGATTGATATTGAGTATCCAATTATGGAGAAAAATGTACAGTAAACAAATACAAAAGTTGGAAAAACGCTTCATATATCTCTCTCTTTTCTTCAATATAAGGGATGTAGATTGTGAAGATATGCTCATTTGAATCCAAATGTGATTGGATTGTGTTTGAAGATGGAAAAAAAAAATTGTTTCTCTCATCGCCCATCGCGACTATGCTCCAATTCCATCCCGTTTCAATGATTAGGTTCCGGGATTGATAAATATTTATATTTCTTTTTGGTAATATCATACAAATCATTCAATGCAGCATCATCAACAAACCAACTTACTCTTCCAGCAGCCCCTTCATTAACAATGGAGCTAGGTAAACCCTTTTCTGGTCTCTCCATAATGGTCTTGATAATGGGGGCTTTAGTCAAACCTTCAACAACAAAAGCCACTCTCGCAGCATGACATATAACTGGTATCGACAATGTAATTCTATTTGATGGACCCAGTGGTGCATTTGACACAGGTATACACCATGCCAATTTCTCCCTTAAACTTTCACCGTGGTTGGGGAACAATGAAGCAATGTGGCCGTCGGGTGCACATCCCAACAATAATAAATCAAACATGGGTAATTTGACTGAATCCTTTTTGGCAAATTGATGTATCAATTGTTTTTCATAATCATCAGCAGCTTCTTGTGGATCGTCAATTAATGATTCATCAATATGGAAAATTCGTGGTTTCTTGTCTCCCTTTATATGATCGAAAATATCCAATTTAGCTTGTCCATAATTGGAATCGGGGCTATCAAACGGTACCAATCTTTCATCAGCAAAATAAATGTCCCATTTATCCCATTCAATAAATTCCTGTCTGGTTAATAAACCTTGATTTAAGATCTTGATTAATGAACCTCCACTAATGGCAATCTTGAATCTAATTTCCTGCTTCTTCAAGATTTTTTTCTCCTTCTTGATCTTGTTATTGGCAGCTAAGTTCGTTGCAGATGCTGAAGATGAAGGGTAGTCAGGATTCAAATAGGATGTTGATTGGGCATTGCTGGCACTTAGAGTGGCACCACTACTGCCAGTAGATCCATTGCCACTGTTTCCGTTGTTTCCATTACTATTCCCGTTACCACCTTGATTAATAATTGAAAGTGAACTATTTGTTTTGTTTACTGATGGACGTTTTACTTGACCAGCTTTGATCAAAGCAATTTGTTTTAGATCGGTGGTGTTGTATAAAGTCTGATTCTGTGACGAAATAATCAAGTCTGCAACTGCTTCCGCAACACCAAGGAATTCAGGAAATGAATAAATTATAGGAACTGTAGTGGTCATTGCTGAGTTGTGTAATCTCTTGTTGTCGTTGTTTGGTAGAGGTGGTGATTGTTTTTTCAGCTATGATGTGGGTGTGTGCCTTAAAGGAGCTCTTTAAGTTTGCTTTTCAAAATCAACGTAAATGAGAAAAAGAGAGAAAGGAAAAATAAAAAAAACCTATTCGCACGACAATTATACTAAATTTCTTTTTGGTGAGAAAGGGTAAAAAAAAAAAGGAGTGTGTGTGTGAGTCAGTTCAATTCAATTCAAACTTTAATTAACGCTATTTGTATAACAATCAACAATAGCGTTTATAAAAGTAACCTATATAGTATTACTCCATTAAAGAGCTACAGACTGGCGAAGCAGCATTTAGCAGTTGACACATTAGCGACAACTAATACAGAGTTGGGGAGATGTTTAATCTTATCAACAATCGTCATGAAAATTCGAGAATTTTCTGTCTAAAAAAATTGTGCTGTCCCTTTTATTTTTTTTCGATTCGCAATGTAACCCCCCCCCCCCCCCCTTGAAGCACGATTGCAAAAGATTTAAACTCAAGTCAACCTCACCACTCCTCCATGGGGTATTATTGAATACAATCTAGATTACAACACACTAAGCTCGACAGCTGGTCAATCTGTGATGGTAAATATATCCGAAGAACTCTATGTATCCCAGTATAAAGACTTTTCTCGCAATTTCTTCTCAAACATGTGGGGTCTCTATGCAATCTAAAGAGGTAATCACATGTCAGTGAGTTATATTATAGTCATATCTGAGCTAGTTGGGAGAGCCCAATAGAGTTTGTGGTTACGAATTATTTGCTAATTGGTTTTGTATATATTGTAGACTGCTTCCTCTTATCTTAAAATGGCAATTGCACATAACCACCCTTCTAAATTTACATAACCACCTGATACAATGCAAATAGGGTCATCATTTACCCAATAAGATGCTTTAGGTCGACAATTGACAAATTGACCTAACTGCCTTTGTTGACACGCGGATCAATGTCTTGAAAATCACTCACATTTTCACAAAACCGTCCTCTCAACCGCTTTAGAAACAGAACCGAACCGATCGCGAGCAACCTATCTTTTACATATCAACAAGGATTCACCTTTGTTAAGTGGTCATTTTTCGAAATTTTGCAACTTTTTCCTCAAGGCAATCAATCATGTCACATTTGAAGCAATACAAACACTTTACTGGAAGCAATTACAATCTTTATCTAGGAGAAGAAATGACGATGAACGGGACAATAGTATAAATCACCCCATCATGTAGTTCCAATCGAAGAGAGTTGCCTCTTTAGTGGTGGTTTCTAGTGTGTCGTGACATACAATAATACGACATCTGGGGAATTCCGTGTCACAAAAAAGTTCATTAAAGTAAATGATCAAAAACTGTTTGTTTGTTCTTGAGTTGCGCACACTTTCCACAATTTAGGGATTCTAATGAATTCTGTACTGCATATAACAGCTATATCTTCTGTGCGTGTCCCTCTATGTGCTCTTATATATATACATAACTAACACCATCTTTTATACGCCAACATATAGCAAACTATAATCAGACAACTTTTTTAATCGAATTCTTTTCTCTCAAGAGCTGTACCAAACCATCTTTTGAATCATATTTCTAGCTATGACCATCGATAATTACTTCCAACTAACAGTGCACTTGGTCACCAAATATGTTGAATCAATTTACCCCAGCTCACAAAATTTCAAACTAGTTCAAACCACAAAAGAGCAAAAATTGAACCAATCTGAAGTATACTATAAGGATGAAAAGTTCCTCATTGTCAGTATCACTGAAATAAGCAGTGTTCAATCTTTAATTAACTTGTTGAATCTTGATGGAAGGTTGGATAATGCATTAATCAATTGGGAATGGTTCGATTTGGATGAAATCAAATTTCCCATCAAAAATGAAGAGCAAAACTTGCCTAAGGATCTTGTGGAAAAATTCAATACCAAGTTCAGATACATTATTGATAATGAAAAAGTAAGTTCCATTTTTGCTCATCCAAATAAGCAAGAGCAAGAAGGACCCATTGTCGAAGAACAACCTACTGATACTGAAAGCAATCCAGCTAGATCACCAACACCCGAAGTTCCTTATCATCCAACTAATTCAACTTTTGCTGGAGGTAACCCTTCAGCTGCTGCTGCGTCTACTGGTAATGCACCATTTACGAAATTACCCGATGATATGCCTGGGTTTGAAGATGAATATGAAATTAAAGATAAAGGACCACCGGTAAGGGATACATTGGGACAGTCAACACATTTACCCCCAATTGGTGGTGACGACTTGAATCCTCCCGGTATTCCATCTAATCCTACATTACAAGGATACATAGATCCATTACAAGCTCCACAGGGAAGTGGTGGTAGTGGGTTAGGAGGGGGTATGTATCCAACACCAGATCATCCTATATTTGGGCAAGGGGGACAACATCAAGGTACAAGTGGCAGAAGAGGTGTGCCACCAGGTGCAAGGTATGATGATCCATACTCGGAAGATAATTTGGATAATCTCGGTCAAGGTTTGCCTCTGAATTTCAGAGGCCCTGGAACTGCTGGTCGTGGTAGTTTCGGAAGTGGCGGCAGCTCTTCATTTGGTAATTTTGGGCCACCAGGAGCTAACTTGTAAAATGTAAGGGATAGGACGCATCTAGGACAAGCATATGTGTATTGTAGTCAGTTTATATAGAAAAGAAGCAATCAAACATATTGAGAAGGGGCAAACGAGGCGTGCTCGTAAGTATATGCTATCGTGTATGTTCGAGGAGTCACTTCCTCTTTTAGGTTGCAAAAAAAACAATTTATCTTTATCGACCATAAGTCTTTACTACTTCACCCCTTTCGGAGTTCTCGTCAGAACAATCGGGTAGGTGGGAAAACGAGGCGCAAAAAGAATCACAAACCGAAAAAAATTTCAAGTGGCGACAAAAGTAAAGTCTCGACTGACGCGCTGGTCACACGAACGAAGTGCAATTCAAGATTGTTCAAACCGCCTCCAAAAGAAAAAAAAAACCGCAGTCTATTAATCCTTTGTGCACATAGTAAGACGGCATTCTAAGACATTGTTTATTCTGAATCAAGTGGTAGGCTTTGCAAAAGAAGAGAGGGGGATTTGCAAGTGGGCTTTTGCTACGATGAGTATTTACGATCATGGATTGTGTTGACTGCCACCTCACAATACAATGGAATCTGTATCCATATTACCTAAAGCAATAAAACTCAGTCTTGCTGAAAGTGTCCTCTGACTCCAATAGAAAAGCATTCTCTTCATACGAGATGAGTTGTAGCAGCTCTTCTGTGATTCTGGAATTGAAATTCTCAGCTTTGTTTTGATTTATTCCATTTTAGGAAAGGTGATTGATCTCACCTCTAGTTTATTATTTACATTGCTGGCAATTTGCTCAGCTATGGTCACACAAGCAGTCAAATACAACCCAGTTCCAAGCGATTGGGAACTACTGTGTTCTAACCCGCCCCTTTGTACTACTCCTTTACTCGAGTTAGTTTACTGCAATATGTGATGTGCACTAGTAGCAGCATATGCAGGTGTTACATATTAATTTCTTAACACATCACAAAAAAAAATTCACTGAATGTATATTTTTTTGTTTCTATAAATACACCATCCATCCATCTTTTCGAACGAAAACAGATTACTTCACTGTACTACAGTATCAACGTATAATAGTTTTAATCGAATCACATTAGGCGTATCAAATACAAGTAACGACTACTACAATTACTACTACAACTACTTCATTCGCTTAAATCATGTGGTATGTAACAAAAGCTTTTCGTTTCTTCCTTTTTGCCAACACACACAGGATAGTCCCAATACTAACTACTTCCCCCTTCCTTTAGTGGTATATTTGGATACGTTAATTTCTTGGTTGACAAAAATAGAGGTGAAATCGTTGACACTCTTATTGAAGGGTTACAAAGATTGGAATACAGAGGCTATGACTCTGCTGGTTTAGCAGTTGATGGTAATTTAGTCAAGGATGGTGAAAATGGCGATATTATGAGCAACATTATTGTCAAATGTCCAGGTAAAGTCAAAGTCCTCAAACAAAAAGTTCAAGATGACAAGATTGATAGAACTGCTGTGTTTGATAACCATGCAGGAATTGCTCATACTAGATGGGCCACTCATGGTCAACCAAAGGAGGAAAATTGCCACCCTCATAGATCAGATGCAGCCAAAGGTGAATTTATTGTTGTCCATAATGGTATCATTACTAATTTTGCTGCATTGAGAGAATACTTGTTATCAAAGGGCCATCAATTTGAAAGTGAAACCGACACTGAATGTATTGCCAAATTGTTTAAACACTTTTATGACTTGAACTTGAAAGCGGGTGTTTCTCCTGATTTTAATGAATTGACCAAACAAGTATTGCATGAATTGGAAGGTTCTTATGGGTTACTAGTCAAGTCATTCCATTATCCTGGTGAAGTATGTGGTACTAGAAAAGGTTCGCCATTATTGGTTGGTGTTAAAACTGATCGTAAATTAAAAGTTGATTTTGTTGACGTTGAGTTTGAAAATAATGCTTCTGGTGCTGTTGTTCAACAACAAATTGGTCAAACTTTGTCCCCCAATGGAACCACTGCTCAAGATTTGGGATTTATCCCCGTTGCTCCTGGTGAACAAAATTTAAGAACTTCACAATCAAGAGCTTTCCTTTCTGAAGATGACTTGCCAACTCCAGTTGAATTTTTCTTGAGTTCAGATCCAGCATCAGTTGTTCAACACACCAAGAAAGTTTTGTTTTTGGAAGACGATGATATTGCTCATATCTATGATGGTGAATTACATATTCATAGAGCTTCTACAAAGAGTGCTGGCGAATCCACCGTTAGACCAATACAAACATTGGAGATGGAATTGAATGAAATCATGAAGGGTCCATTTAAACATTTTATGCAGAAGGAAATTTTCGAACAACCAGACTCGACTTTTAACACCATGAGAGGTAGAATTGATTTTGAAAATAACACGGTGACATTGGGTGGTTTGAAAGCTTGGTTGCCAACAATTAGAAGATGTAGAAGAATTTTGATGATTGCTTGTGGTACTTCATATCATTCATGTTTGGCAACGAGATCAATTTTTGAAGAGTTGACGGAAATCCCAGTTAGTGTTGAGTTGGCTAGTGATTTCCTTGATAGAAAATCCCCAGTTTTCCGTGATGACACTTGTGTCTTTGTTTCTCAATCAGGTGAAACTGCTGATTCTATATTGGCATTACAATATTGTTTAGAAAGAGGCGCGCTAACTGTTGGTATTGTCAATTCTGTTGGGTCCTCAATGTCAAGACAAACCCATTGTGGTGTCCACATAAATGCAGGACCAGAAATTGGTGTTGCTTCCACAAAAGCCTATACTTCGCAATACATTGCCCTTGTTATGTTTGCCCTTTCATTATCCAACGATTCGATTTCAAGAGCCAGTAGACATGAGGAAATTATACAAGGATTACAAAAGATACCTGAACAAATTAAACAAGTTTTGAAATTGGAAGACAAGATTAAGAAATTGTGTAATGATGATTTAAATGATCAAAAATCATTGTTGTTGTTGGGTAGAGGTTACCAGTTTGCCACTGCTTTGGAAGGAGCTTTGAAAATTAAGGAAATCTCTTATATGCATTCTGAAGGTGTATTGGCTGGTGAGTTGAAACATGGTGTCTTGGCCCTTGTCGATGATAAATTACCCATAATTGCATTTGCTACTCGTGATTCACTTTTCCCGAAAACCATGTCGGCAATTGAACAAGTTACTGCTAGAGATGGTAGACCCATTGTCATTTGTAATGAAGGTGATGCAATCATATCCAATGATAAAGTTCATACGACATTGGAAGTGCCACAAACAGTTGATTGCTTACAGGGATTGTTAAATGTTATTCCTGTGCAATTGATTAGTTATTGGTTGGCGGTAAACCGAGGTATTGATGTTGATTTCCCTCGTAATTTAGCCAAGTCTGTTACTGTTGAGTAAAAGAGGAGAGGAGAGGAGAGGAGAAAAGAAGAGCTAAAGCGTATTTAAAGTAAAGTTTTCCATAGTGAATTTTTGATATAGAGAAATGGGGTATTGTCATTTGTAGGAAAATCGTGTTGGATTTTATACTTTGTTTATACACAATTAGCAACCCACTACTTACATACACTGTCGGGTGCCCTCCTCAGGTTTGCATCTCCACGCATTCTTCCATCTGGCTTTTACTTCCTAGTGAAGAATTGACTACTTCCCAAAAAAGCGGCACTTGAATCCAAGACTTGTTCACCTAACCCCAAAAACTTACCGGTATAGTTTCTAACATCTTTGTTTTCAATTAGGTCTAAATTTGGTTGTACTCCAGTAGCACGTTTGACACCAGCTAGGAACCCACTGATTAAAACCAAGTCAAATCCAATATGGGCTAATCTGCCAATCATTTTTGATATATGTAAAGGTGTGCGCGTTGGTGTTGTAGGGCTGAATAGGCTGGTGTGTATCTACACGTTGAAGAAAGGGTTGAGTACGATGTGTTTAAAGATGGCGTGTGGGATTAGTCGCTCGGTGTGATAAAACAAAAGCATGGTTTTCGGGAGAGTACACGACTATTTCAGAAGGTAGGAGCCATACTATAGAACGCTTCTTTGATAGAAGAAGTCGTTTCAGTTAAGTCTTACGCTAGTCATGAATGTAGTACCATATTGGATGTCACATGATAATGTGATAGCGTTTTTTATCTACCTTCTAGGTAACTTTCTTTCCTTAACCATATATATTAATGTGAACATACCAAACAAATCCTGCTTTTTGCATTCCATATAGATTTTGTTTTACTATTCGTGCCTTGGTGTCTTATCGAAAAGTATTTCAACATCAAACTGCAATTCTGGAAGGGTCTTTTGGAAACTCGCCAAGAACTAATTGACTGCTTTATCGATGAGTTTAAGAGGGATATACTCCATTATCGGATTGCGTGATTGTTGAGATATTAAAAGGAAGTGATTGTCCTGGGGAAACGTTGAATCCCTCCATAAAGGAGTGTTTTTTCAACGCCTTTTACAGGATTACGAGCTTAGATTCCGACTTCGTAAACAATAACATCACTTTCAAATTGATGAAATTGAGTTCATGTCCTTCCAAATTGTTGAATACTTCAAACGGTGTTTCCTAGTTAAGCCCTTTTCTTTTTGGAGTATTGTTGTAAACAACATTAATTCCTAAAAATGAATTACAAGATAATACCAAAGAATACAAAAAAATTGAATTACCACCTAATGGTGATGTCACATTACAACATACGATAAACTTTAGTTATATGTGTCAAGAGTTATTTATATTGATGTAGGTTTCTGATCTTGCACTTCTTTTACAAATGAGTGTGTGTGCATTTGATGAACAATTTTTTTTTTCCTCTCTGTCTTCCATCGTTTCTTTTCCAAACAAAACTATCAATTGCCCAAACTTACATCACATTCAATCCCCAACCCATCATGTCCAATAGACCCACTGGACCTCGTCTGCATGTGCAGCCGCCATCAGGACCCTCGAGACAGAGACAGCCGGGTTACCGCGAACGTGATCAGTATAGGCCGAATTATCGAAATGGTCCACCATCTGGCCCTCGCAGTCAACATCAACAACAACAGCAACAGCAACAACAACAACAACAGCATCAGGCTACACCACCGCCACTAACTGCATCTGCTTCACACGCCAAACCTCCGGTTAGACCATCAGGACCAGGGAACAGGTCATACAGATCATCTAGCCCTAGTGCAGGTATAAAACGTCCCCTTCCGTCAGGCCCTTCCAGTTTCAACAAGAGGCGTGATTATAATAGCAATAAGCGAGCCAACACCGGTCGAAGCACGTATGTTCCCAGTGCACCAAAAAGAGAGGTGGAACCCACATTGACTCGTTCACAGATACATTCAATCAAGGAGCTGCGAAGTAGTGCAATTTATGAACGAGTACAACAAGTTGGAGAAGGTACATATGGAAAAGTATACAAGTCGAAAAATTCTATAACTAATGAATATGTAGCAGTAAAGAAATTGCGACTAGAAAGTGAACGTGAAGGGTTCCCCATCACTGCAATACGTGAAATAAAACTACTACAATCATTTGATCACCCAAACATTGTTGGACTATTGGAAATGATGGTTGAGCACAATCAAATTTATATGGTTTTTGATTACATGGATCATGATTTGACAGGGTTGCTTACACATCCAGAATTACAATTGGAAGAAAGTCACCGTAAATATATTTTCAAACAGTTGATGGAAGGTTTGAATTATCTTCATGAAAAGAGAATTATTCATCGTGATATCAAGGGGTCAAATATCTTGTTGGATAACTTGGGGAATTTGAAAATTGCTGATTTTGGATTGGCAAGAACAATGAAGATTTTAGGTGAGGGTGAAGTTGCCGATTTCACCAATAGAGTAATTACAATTTGGTATCGACCACCAGAATTGTTGTTAGGTGCCACTGATTATGGACGGGAGGTGGATATATGGGGAGTTGGGTGCTTATTGATTGAGTTGTATACCAAAATGGCTGCTTTCAGAGGTATGGATGAAATCAGTCAATTGAGCAAGATTTTCAATATTTTGGGGACACCAACCTTGGAATCATGGCCACAAATTGACAAGTTACCATGGTTTGAAATGTTGAAGCCGAAAATCAATATTGCTTCCAAGTTTGCTAACAAATACAAAGATGCAATGACACCAGAAGCTTTCAAATTGGCGGAAAAATTGTTGGCATTGAATCCAAACCAGAGACCCATTGCTAATGAAGCTTTAAAAGACGAGTATTTCACCAACGAGCCACTTCCCGAACCCTTGACATTTTTAAAAGATTTGAAAGGTGAATGGCATGAATTTGAAACGAAAAAGAGAAGAAGAGAGGAAAGGAAAAGAGTGAAGGAAGAGGAAGATGCTGAACTTGCTGCTGCTAGCAAGCTCAAAGTAAATGACAAGGAGAGTACTCGTACTAATAGTGGTGGCAATACATTTGAGAGTGTTGCGCGTGAAACTGAAGGTAGTGAGAAAGTGTCGCCAGATTTACATACAGGAGATGGGTATACTGGGAAAACATAGGGGAAGGGAGAAAGATAGAAATATCAAATAATATATACTCTGCTTTTTTTTTTTATTCCAGTTTCCTTTTACATTGAGCAGAATATCAAACAGTTTACCGAAATGAGATTGTCCAGTGTGTCGTTGGCTTTTGGTCATGCTGCATTGGCATTATTTATAGATACTTCGGAATATTCACCTTATCCACCATCAATCGAACAACAGCAACAGGAACAGCAACGGCAACGGGAACAACTAATTTTTCAAAATTCTACAACATCACAGCAGCAGCAACAGCAGCAACAGCAACAGCAACAGCAATTTCCATATACTTGCCAGTATTCGAATCTTTACGGCAGGCAAGTCATTGATTGTTTGAAGCAAGTTGAAGCTCTGATCATTGGTGAAGATGCAGCATGTACCAGAGACGGTGTGTCAATTACAAGACTAGTACCACTGAATACTACCACTACTGCTATTACTACTAAAGACCTTGATTGCCAGTGTTTGTTCATGACTCATGTTGAAAAAGATTGCTTAGACGCATTATTAAACGATAAGGAGTTATGGAATTTGGAAAAGTTGAACCATCCTGAGTGCCATTTCACTTGACGAATATTGGGCATATCACAATTGGAATTGAACCTAATTTGGTAGCGGGTGTTGCAATTTTTTCTGGTTGCAGTGAGGAGGGGGAGCGACGAGATAGTTTCCCATCATAAAGTTATACTCCAATGTATATATACGAATATACTCTTGATAATTGGAAGCTACAGCCTATAGTAAAACCCTGCAACAATTGAACTTTATCTACAGTTTTCGCCAGAGTTGAGTTTGTCAATGGAGGGAGCACGAGTTAGCACAAAGTGCTTATTAATAGGCTTTGATACTGTCAAAAACAAATCCAATACGCCTCTTGCTCTCTCTCCTTTTAAAGAGAGGTAACTACCTACATGATTCAGTCGTAATGACAGTCTTGTTTGGTAATTAACATATATATATATATGTATATATTATATCCTATTTGATGATATTCTGCTCTCAAAATTTCCTCGGAAACAACAGGGAGAAAATAATATATTTGCGTTTGGTAGGGGGAGAGAGAGGGTGATTCTAAAAAGGGGAATTTATGACAAACAAACAAAAAAAAAGACAAACCGGAAATCCATCACCACTTTTACCCTTTTACAAATTACAAACTACAACAAACTACAACATATATCCAACATAACAATTGCAAAAATCAAAAAGGTCATTAGGCTTTCAGAAGTTTACTCAAGCGCTACACTACAATACACACAACATCATACACTAACAAATATACATACCCCCACCATCTACTCATTCAATTTTGCATTCCCCCATTCACTTTCTCATCTTTTCACCCTCGCTTTTCTATTTATTTTGTCATTTGCTCCAAAAACCCCCTCGGATAACAGAGCCCACCAATAATTACCAAAATAAGGACAACGAATACAACACATCATAATGGGTTTATGCACCTCAAAAGACACTTCAGAAGTGAATACTTCCAAACCAGCAAAGTCAACTCATACAAAACGACAAGAACAAACACAAGCTGTGAATAAACAACAAACGTCGCAGCAAGCACAACAACATCAACAACAACCCCAGACATCAGGTCTACATCCATCTCAGCAACAACAGCTGACGGAATCAACGACTGAGCATGAGAAATCAAACAACTCAACACTAAATAACAATGGACAATCAGCGCTTAGTCTGGCTAATGAAAAACAAACTGGTCTGCCTAATGGTGTAGCTAATGGTTCAGTTGCAACAACCACTAATGGCAACGGTACAATGGCAAATGGGCAAAAGGTAAATCCAGTCGATGCAGCAGCAAATTCAAATACAGAACACGAAGTCAAGGTGCTACTTTTAGGGTCGGGCGAAAGCGGTAAATCAACGATTGTAAAGCAGATGAAGATTTTACATCAAAATGGATACACTCAGGAGGAATTGTATGAATATAAGCCGTTTATTTACAAAAATGTAATGGATTGTATCAAAAATGTCATCAATGCAATAATCGATCTAGATCCTGAATTGATCAAACCTAAAGTTGAAAATGGCATCGATGGTGTTGGTGCTGGTACCAACGCCACTGCAAATACCACCGTGGATGCACAGGATCCACCGGAGGTTGCTAATGGTACTTGGCGTAAACATGTACTTGATTACGACTCATTAAATGAGGTCTTGGATTACGAAATCTTGCTTGATGGTACCAATGATGCCGTATTTGATCCATCGATAGCTGAAAAGATTGAACAAATTTACAATACACCTGAAGTTAAAGATTTCATGATTCACAAACAAGGACAATTTTATCTCATTGATTCTACCGAGTACTTTATGACGAATTTGAAGAGAATTGCTCAACCTGATTATATACCATCAACAACTGATGTGTTACGTACTAGGAAAAAGACATCAGGTATATTTGATTTTGTTTTCGATATGGGTAACAATCTCCATATTCACATGTTTGACGTTGGTGGGCAACGATCAGAACGTAAGAAATGGATCCATTGTTTTGATAACGTTACCTTAATTATCTTTTGTGTTTCACTATCTGAATATGATCAAGTTTTGTTGGAGGAAAATAATCAGAACCGATTAGAAGAAAGTATTGCATTATTTGACTCAGTAGTCAATTCACGATGGTTTGCAAGAACAAGTGTTGTGTTGTTTTTGAACAAGATTGATGTGTTTGCTGAAAAATTGCAATATTCACCTTTGGAAAACCATTTCCCTGATTACACCGGTGGTAATAATATCAACAAGGCGGCAAAATATATTCTTTGGAGATTTAATCAAGTTAATCGTTCAGGATTGAATATTTATCCTCATGTTACTCAGGCTACTGATACAAGTAATATACAATTGGTTATGGCCGCTGTTAAAGAGACAATTATGGAAAATACGTTGAAAGATAGTGGACTTATATAATGTTAGTTTATACCTTGTGTTTTAAATGAAAAAGACAAAAAAAAACGCATCTACTTTAGAAGAAACATAACTACGGGTTCAGTTGAATCATCATTAGGGAAATCTTTGTTATTACTTCATAATTGCATTAATATTTACACATTATTGTCATACTTTTCTTCTCTTTTTCGCTTTATGCCTAGGATGTTGGGTCAGCAGTTAGTGGTTTGTCACGTATATATTGATTATGGTCCGGATTGAAGCCACGAGATGGGCCTCCTCTACCTCTTCCACGCCCTCTGCCTCTACCTCTGCCTCTAGCACTGCCTATGCCACCACCTCTTCCGCTGCCTCTTCCACTGCCTCTACCTCTTCCGCGTCCTCCTCCTCCTCTGCCTCTAGTCGAGGTGGTATGTGAAGGGGAATTATCTTCATTGGATGCTATATCAGCTGATGGATCATCATTTGATTCTGCAATAGTGGGGGTCGATTCATCCAACCCACTCGAATTGGACATTGTTGCTTCATTTATAAACTTTGAGGATGTAGTAGATGCACCTATGGGGCCAGTTATTGCATCGGTTGACTTGATGGTTGCATCAGCAGATACTGCTCGGTGGTTGCCGTCGATTGCTTTCTCATTGGCGTATCCACTTGATACAGATGGAGTTGATGCCAGATGAACTTGTCGATGTTGTTGTTGTTGTTGCTGTTGTGAATACGCATCTTTTGGTAGTTGTGGCTGTTTTCTAAACTTTTTGGGAATATCACTTTCAGTGGTTTGAGTAGGCTCCAAGGCATTGTCAATTGCAGTATTGAAACTAATTTCATCCTCGAGCAGATGCACGCTTGTTATTAATTCACTTGGGGTAACATCGTTACGATCATTGGCATTGGAATATTTGTCACTTCGACTTCCTCTACGTTCACCTCCGAATCCCCCTCGACCTCTGCCTTTACCTCTTGGGACACTACGCCATTTTGATTGTCTTCCATATGAGCTCAGTTGAGTTGAATCTCCCTCCTCTAAAGATAGATTTTCAAAGAGTTTCTTGAAATTGGGTCTATCATGATCTGATGATTCGCGCTTTTGTCGTGGTTGTGGTCTCTGTGTAAATGAACCCGTGGCGTTGACATCCGTCAGGGGTTTTCCCAGCTCGCGTCTGATTGTGTCAGCAACTGGTACCTCCTGCTGTGATTGTTGTTCAAGAGAAGAATCTTCTCTTCGTAACTTTGACTTTTCATCACCCGATAAATTCATTGCTTGAGTATCCTTTGTAACAGCTAGATCGAGCTTGACTGCTGGTGGCGACGACAATGTTTTCTTTTTCAATATGACAGGTGGCTTAGCTGTTGGTGTAGGTGGGGTGTTTTTGCCACCAGAAGGCGAGCTGGCTACAAAGTTTGAACGCTCACTCAACAATTGCGCTAGTGACTTACCGGTATTATTGGCCCAACCGACATTCTCAGTTGATATTGAAGCAGCTGTCAAATTTGAGGCGGCTTGATGCGGCTGAGGATGCGCTTGGACACTTTGTTGTTGAAGCTTCTGTTGTTGCTGTTGTTGTTGCTGTTGTTGATGGTGCTGTTGCTCTTCATGGTGTTGTGTATGTTGCTGATGCTGTTGATACTCTTGAGAGCCTCTTCTCAAAATAGCAACCAGAGACCGTCTTTCCGTATTTGATGGTCTTCTTCCATATGGAAGCTCACTTTTTATTTGTTTTGGTGACGCACTCTCGTGAAACTTTTTGATAACTGCATCAATATCAACACTTGTGTCATCACCAAGTGTCTGTACTGTTGTTTGATTCAAATTTATTAACTTTTTTTCAATTTCTTGCTGACGTGAGACAGTGTCTACAGGTTTGGCACCTCCAAACGGGTTAGCTTTAGGCTTGCTTGCTTGATGTGGCATGGATTGCACCGGCCCTTGTTGATTGAGTGGTGGTTGATGCAACGGAGGTGCATTATCGTTCGCGAGACCATGAAAGGGCTTGTGAGCGGGGAATTGAGAGTCAAACGATGGTTGGCGGTTATGTAAAGAAGCGTGGTGCCTTTCAGGTGACAAAGGCATGCCCCCTCCATGATGTGAACGGAAGTGTGATGGGGGTTGGTGTTGACGAAATCCAGAGCCCCTTCCCCTTTCCTGATCCAAATCATCGAGTAAAGCCATGTGACGTGGTTGCTTTTGTTGCTGCTTTTGTGCAATAAAGTCATGTTGGATTTGCTGTATCTCTTGGTGGTGTTCTTGGTTGAATTGAATACAATGATGGAAATCATTGAAATCAGCAACTTCCACAATAACTCGTCTATTCCCTTTGTAGTATAGGTCGTGCCATTTGAGTGTTTTTGCCGCGTCCTGTGCTGATTCCAATTCGACAAATGCAACCTGTCTAATTATATGTGTCTCCAAGATGTTTGATGATGGATCAGTTAAAATTTTAAATTTGACAAACGAAGTGAATCTACTTTGGAATAAATCTTGAACAAATGCATCGTTTGCAGTAACTGGTAAATTGACTAATTTAACAATATATGGAGGCCCCAATGAGCTGTTTTCATGATATCCACCACCTCTGGAGTACCCATCGTGATGCCCATATGGCTTCTCAATTGGAACCGAGATCGAAGCCAAGTCGACATCTGTATCTGCCCATGATCCGCCAAATGCTAATAATAGTCTGTTAGTGTCACAATTCGCTACCCCACTCAATATTGTAATACGTACTTTCATCTTGAAGGAAATCCTGCAAACTCATCTTCTTTGGTGGGGCTGGTAATCAGTTAGTATAGGTACATCTTCAATTGCATCATCCATTACATCTCTGATTAAGAAAGAGAACATACTCATCTTTGCTGATTTAGAATTGCTAGTATACGCTCAGATCAAGTATCAATAACAATGATTTTTATATCCTTCTTTTTGGTTTTTTCCGTATCAGATGATGACGTTTAGGACCAAAATCTTTTTTTTTTCTTTCTCTTCATTTCTTCCTTCAGATTTTCAAATTTCGATATTGTGATCATGATCTTCTTTAGTTTGTCAATGTTCTTGTACAATGGTATGGATAACTACTGGACGTATACCCACATATATGTAGGTAGATACTGTACTACAATTGAAGCCGCTTTTGGTGAGCATTTGTCAACTTGGGCTTCTTGAAAGTATTTTACTCATAAACTTTTTGTATCGTCTATCAAACTTCTATATACAAAGGTCATACCAGTCGCTGTGCTTCAAATACCCAATCTCAAACAACAATTAGTTTGTGCCTTTTGACGGTCTCTTACTTGCGAATGTAGCAGCGACAATCAATGGGAAAACCAAACTTACATCAGCATACACTTTTATTGATTGTGCATCAGCTTTAATCTTTCCCCAACTAATAGCTTCATCGGGTCTTGCACCAGCATCAGATCCGTCAAATTCTTGCCCAGTGTTTATGTAAACTGCATAATCGGCACCATTCCTCATTAAACATGCATTGCAGATATGATGTTTGATCAAACCACCACCTAGTATAAGCATTCCTGCTCTCGAAGCTTCCATCGACATTGAATTGATTTTTCTGATATCAGCAACAATGTCTAAACGTAATTGTTGTGGTGATGCTTTAAATGTATGGAAAAACAACATGTCACCGATTGATCCATCAGTTAAAGCGGGACAAAATATAGGAATTTGGTTCTTGTGAGCCCAATAAAGTACTGAACTTTCATCATTGATTTCTTTTCCTAGCCTGTCAATTAATCTTGAGGGAGTCCAATTGGCTTTTGAGTTTGCATCAAATGCATTAGTACCTTCTTTGACCAATTCCTCTTGTTGCTCTTGTAATATCTGGTCAAAAATGGGGACAATCCATTCTTCAAATTTACAGTAGTTATCATTTGGCACTAATAGGTTACCAATTCTGTTCATTCCTTGGTCACGCAAGCCCTTTCCAGGTAAAGTATAGTCACCCATGTACGTTGGAGCTAAACATTTGATTAAATCTTCTTCGACCCCACCAGCAGTAGCAACGATGGCACTAACCATTTTGTGTTGGACCAAGTAACGTAAGGTATCTCTCAATCCACTTGAAATCAAATTTGATGTATAACCCATGAATATAGTTGTCTTTTGGTATCCCTGATCATCAAACTCTCCACCTTGTTTATGCTCCTCTAGTTCCGATTTGTGTTTACCTCTCCAAGTTCTCATTTCATCAATGATTCTGCACGCTTGGGACAAAGAGCTGGCTTGGAACCCCATCTTTGACATTGATGAGATTAAATCTTTAGCATTCATATTGTATGCGTTATCTTTGGAGTAGTCAATACCGCTGACTTCTTCAAACGAATCGGGGACTGGTATAGAGTGTTTTAAAACGGCATCTGATGCCAAGTTTGGAAGGTTTCCAGACTCAACCATTGTTTTTAGGGGTAATGTTGTTGCAGTTGGTTCTTTTGAGAGAAGGGTGAAAAAAAAAAAATTATTGCAGAGAAAAACAATGCACCATCTGATAGTCTCGTGAGGGTTGACGATAGGAGTCGAAATAAGGGAAAGACGTAAGCATTAAATTTCATCTACTACGACAGTTGAGAGCAATGGTCAAGCTCGTGTAATCATATACATACAAGAATAGGACAGGTTCCAAAAGTACGAACTGGAACGATTGCAGAGATTTCAATTACCCCATGGCTCAACTACATCTATGTGCAATGGCTATGCCAGCCATGAATGACTTACATTATAACCCCATGAATAAAATACATTCTATACTCTCTCTCCAACTCTTTCCCCGGCCCTTTCCTTCACTTCAGGACTCCAACTTTGACATTTTGGCTTAGCAGTATTATAACAAACGTAAGCACCTGGGGTATTGGTCAAGTTTGGTTTATGATGAGCAGGTAAAGGATAAGCTCTTGTCGTCTTTTCACTTCCTTCTAATTTATTTGGTGGAGTATTTGAACCATAACCCAACCAATAATGCCAGCCGGGTTCAACTTGTGATATATCAGGAGACCAGTTGTTATATTCGACCCATCTTGTTCTCAACAATGGTTCTTCCGGAGCATCAGTTTCATAATACTTGTTGCCATGGTCATCAGTTCCAATTAATGTACCACTCTTCACATCATTGTGCACTTGTAATTGCCATCCTGCTCTCCTCAAACCTGACCTATATATGTTCTTTGCAAACCTAAATATTGATGTAGACATGACGGGATTGTGGGTAGTGAGTGGTTGTTGTTGTTTTGTCAGTCTCTCAGAAGTAGTTTCGTGTATGTTTAATGAAATACAATTTCAGTGACAGTGTAATACAAAATTTGATTTTGTTTGATTGGTTGCGTGCACAATTGACCAAAAAAAAAATTGAAGAAGGTGGTGTATAACATTACCGATACATCTTCCGCTATGAATGACAATTATGCAAAGGAGTTGGATAATTTACGCAAGTTGAGAGCCACTCTTCAAGCTGTCAAAGAATCAACTGACAAAATCTTGCAAGATGTTGAAACTGTCTACAAGAATAATAATCCCCAACTTTTGCAACAATCTAAAGATCTTGATCAAACTATAAACAAGGTTATAAACTGATACTATTTATTCATTGGCTTTCAATTCGACTAAGATAAAGTATTTGTGTTTAGCAGGAACCATCAGAATGCGATATTGTTTGGGAATATTGGATAAATCGTCCTTATTGGTAGATACAATCTTACCCACGTCACTAATTGCAACACCCAAATCTCGTGATGTTTCAGCTAATTGAGTGTACCACTGTTGGATCAATGAATTTTTGATGAAATCGTTCTGTTGACGAGTGACATAGTCTAGCTGCTTCTGTATTTGCTTTTCCACCGTCATCAAATCACTCTTGAATTTAGCCAATGAACTAAGACACTTTATCAAATTGGCACGATTATCACCTTCAGGTTGCGTTGTTGTAAGTGCTTTACGGTAAATGTTGTATGTTGGAAACTGCGGTACTCCAATTGAAGACCATGGCTTCATTCTTAAATAGTACAAGTGCTCCATAGTTGTCAATCTATTTGCAGGACCCTTGTTGAAATCGAGTAATTTCAATTTGGAAAGAATGCCAAAATAGCCTTTGAAACAATTTATCAATCGTTGTAAATTTTCAAATGATTCCACAAGATAATCTTGATGGCGGATGGTGGAAAGAATTTGTGGTATAATGACCTCTTGTCCATATTTCAACTGTTCCTTCAAAGAATCTTTCTTTGGTCCATTCTTTAATTTCTTGATCTTTTTGGGTAATTTCTCTTCTATGGCATCCATTTTGCCCAAGAGAATCCTCCTGATTCTCATTTTCAAATGCTGTATCAAATTTTCAAGCAAAATATCTCCATACCAATAAATTAAATACAACTCAAACGGTTTATAAAGCTCCAAACTGGCCCCTCCAAGCAACAACTCAATCATTAACTCAATTTTTTGATAATATATGAATGAAGTGATTGCGATTGCTGGTTCATTATCATTGATCTGGTCTCCTACTTGAAACTCTTGAAACATTTGGACTTCAAATCCTTCCCATTCTACTTGTAAAGTGTCCCATAGCACCAAACTTTTAGAAATGAGCTGTTGCACTCGACACTGGTTGGCTCCATAAATGCAATTATTGTTGTACATAGCACTATCCAAATCTTGCACAAGGGAATCATATTTGGTCAAAATCTCTGTTGTGGTGGAACCTTTGACTTGAGATAATTGATGCTCAAGTGGCTTCAACAACGTAGTGTTTGGTCCAACCAAATTCTCAATTATTCTGATTGTCAACTGTGGCAAGTCAATGGAGGACCCAAAAATTGATTTATCGTCACGAATAAAAAAAAGTTGAAACAATCCCCTAGCAAAAACTGAAAATTTGCCAATAGGATACTTGATATTGAACTGTAGATAGTCGTTCAATTGATTCATTGATTTGATAGTAGCCGCTTGGTTGACGTACATTTTGACAACGGTAAATATTCCCAGTAAGTGTTCACAGTAGTTGGTATCGGAAACTGAAGCTAACTCAACCGGCACGTTCGTATTGCCCAATTCAACTTGAATGAATTTGGAGAATGCTCCCTTTGGTATACTCGACTCATACATTTTGAATTGTTTGATATGATTAATTTCGTTGATTGCCTCATCACAAAATGAAAATAGCAGCTCAGTAGGGACATTGTTTCCCATAAATGGTATCTTCTGGGATGCAGTTTCCACCTCCAATTGATTCAAATACTGTACCAACTTCATGTGACTGATTATTGTATCCGAATGATCAATTTCATGGCTTAGAATCCATTCGTATGTGTCGTTAATCTCATCAATAATAACTTGTGGTGCAACCTCTGAAAAATAGTTCAAGTCATGACTTCTTGTTATCAAATCTTCCTCTTCATAAAGGAACGTTTTCGCCAAGTTGATTACGAAGCCAATAAACTTGCATAAGCCCTTGACAAATGCTTTCAAAACACGATGGACCAACCAGTAATCGGTGTCTTTAGTGTAAGTTTGTGGTTCCAATTTGGGTTGGCTGAATGCACACTTGTGGCTAATCAGGTCTGGATCTTGGAAGTAATTCTCCAACATCGTTTGCACATATCGACAACTAAGAACAGTTTCGGAAAGACTGTGGCCCTCTAGCCAATTTACTAGCTGTGCTAGTAATTTACTTTGTATGTTGACGATTGACGTTGCAGTTTGTGGCATTGAACAATCAAAGAATATCTCATCATCTTTTAGTTCAATCAATCCGGTATCGTGTCTTGAATTTAGCACCTCTAATGCTCTTGTCCCGTCAAGTAACTCAAATAAGGGTGATTTGACCACCTTGTTTTCTTTCAATTGATGTGCTGAAGCGAATACATCTTTGGTTATATCGAACAAATCGTCATCACGTTTGATATTTAGTTCATCTATGGATAAATTGAGTTAGTTTGGTTCCTCGTTATTTGACTTAGTTTTTATCAACATACCTATGTTTGGTAATGACATCGATCAAGATATCTCAATCTTCAACATCAGTATAGATATAGTGTGTGTGAAAAATTTCAAGTATGAAAGCACTACCAACTAATTGCATGTTGCGCTACCTTCTTCTTTGATCAAGCCGTTCAGTGCTCTTTCAAACCCAGCACTACTACATTCAAGACCTTCATAGCAACTGTAGTAGTATACCATGGTAATGTGCTCATACTGCTTAGTATGAGAGTTGAAGCATTGGTTCTAAATTTTGAACTTTTCCTGTGTTTGGTTTCTTTTGCATCGTTTTGCAACCAATTTTTGGATAAATGATCAACAATAAAGTTTTTAAGATCAACTCATAGGAAGTTGCAATGTTGTTTAGAGAATCAACGACCTGGGCCATTCCTGTCATTCCATTTGTCTGCAGAAATTACTGAGAAAGGGGCAACTGACTTCTAGTAAATGTCACCTGATTAGATTGATAAAGTAATTGCGCAGTTCTACTTTCATAATCTATCAAGGCGGGAAATAGAGGTGCTCAGCGGTTGCAGACAATGTCAAGTTGCAAAATCAGGGAGTCCAATAAACAGAGTACACATACGGAAAACATTTGTCTATAGGTCATTTGGGGGTTGACAGCTTTCATATCATTCATCGTCTATTTCTCTTTGGTTTTTCAATCCAGAGAATGAGTTTAGTGCCTTTTATATTTACATATCTGACTTCCACACACTCCCCAATATTTCTAAACATGGCGGCTTATTGGTCCTGGATATAGGCTTTTCTTCGTGTGTTTATTTCTGTTTGTAATTGTTACATTATTCTCTTCAGCAACGTAACACTTTAACATTTCTATAATCTACAGACTCTTTTCTATTGCGTTACTTTGCAACCATTTCCGTGCCAGTAACTCATCTTTATTCAATTTTAATGCTTGGAGAATAACAGCCTCGGTATAATTACCGTCCGATTTCAATATATCAAACCAAACTTTTTTGTTCGAGACCGATTCATTTACACAAAACCATACTTTATTCACTCCATCAACTGATATTCCATTTTTGTCATTGATTGGTAATCGAGGTTGATGAATTGACGCGAATAACCCAGCCATCAACGCCGTATTTTCCTTTATTGATTTGTTGAGTTTTGGATTACCCGTGGCACAATATTCATTGGTACACCAACTGCGACCACAACCTTTTGTTAATTGAAGAATGTACCTTCGTTCAATTCGACTTTGTAATTTAATATTGCTGGGATCATGTTGTGCAATATATAATGGGCCAAAACACAAGTCACATAGACCTAATGTATTGCCACTTGACTCATTGCTACAGTTGACATTGGAGCATTTGTTGAATATAATGGCATCGTTGTAATCAATTTTTTCCATTTCATGTATCTTCATATGTTTGGCAATATCTTTTCTCCGTACAATCTTGCGACATTTGTAGCATTCGTCTGTCTTGTCCCCACACATATTTTCATGATGGGTCAAATCCTCAAACTTGTCTTGGTATGTAGCTAACTCCTGTGGTACAATCAAATGGCAAAATCGGCACTCATGAAGAGTTTTGGGACAAGACGATTTATGTCGTACCATGTCAAAGAATGTGTCAAAGTTTTGAGAGCAGCATTGGTATGTATTATCATATAACTGAGCGTGTTTGAATTGCATCAACTTGGTATCAATTGGAGATGCATTGCCTTTACGACATCGAGTCTCATGAAGAAGAAAATTGTCCTTCGGAATGAGTTTGAAGCATTTTGGACATTTAATGGAGTCACCACTTACTTCATGGCGATCATCTTGCTGATCAATTACTCTCAAAGTTATGTCCTGCTTTCCTTGCCAAGTGAATGGAACAATATACAAGTATTCTTCATTTTCTTCATCTGGAAACTGTTTGCACCGATTCAACTTGTTCAAAATCAATTCATCATTGAAATTCACGACAATCGTTTTCTTCACAGACATACCACTTTTCATGTCTTCTGAAATTTCTCCATCTTGTTTCAAAGTACTAAATGTATGATTTTCGATCGTTACTAATGGATTGATACCAACAACACAATCGGCATTTATCAAATTCCCAGCTTCCAACTCAATGACCAACTTGGGCTTATTCCATTTACGAATATTCACCTTATACATCTGTGGAACAAACTCAGGCAGCATAAAAGAAGACAAGTCATGAATCAACACTTCCTGACCCAATTCTAATTCATGAATGTCACTGACTTCTTGATGTTTTTTATTAAACTCCAATTGCTGTCCAGCTACATTGTCATTCAACGGAACTATATCCAATGTGACATCAGTGTCAATTATAGACGCAACGGTGACATTATCAGGACCATTGATTTGTTCCACGATCAATTCGTATTTCAACCCATCATCTTCAATAATCACACAATCATTTCGGTTCACAACTGTATAATCACGTAACTTTTCTTCAAGGAAAAACTTCCAATTCTTGACATTGGCGTAAAACAATTTAGGTTTTATACAAAGTGAGATCGCCTTGGGGATATTGCGTTCAAGTTCTAGACTTACATCGGTTGGATTTTGTAGTTTTGCATTTACAAAACTCGGTAGGATAACCTCTCCAGGCTCACTGGTGAATTCCTTGACGCCTATGTATGTGTAGACGAATGGATCCGATTGATTTGTGATTTTGAATATTAACGGGTGTGGTAACTCTATCTCATCATTGATTATTTCCGAGAGGATGTTTGCCGGTAGGATGGCTTTATCGGAGTATGGGCGAACGTTGTTGCTATGGTTATTAACTTGTAGTAGAAAAGGTGTTATCATGGAGTGGTCGCTTTAGTTCAAGAAGGATGTTTGATTGGTGATAAGTTGAAGATATTTGTAATTGGTATCCGAATCGTCTTTATACTGTTTTTTTTTTTTTTCTTTTTGTGGTGGCAAATTAGACGCCACCAATTTTATGCTGCAAAAGTAGAAGGACTTGGTAGCCAAATTTGCCACCAAAATGAAATTAAAATGGGATATGGGCAAATAACATCGCATGACTTGTAGAATAATCACTCTTCTTCACGTATTACGCGACTGGCGTGATCGGGGCTGGCAGCAGCCAGATTCTGAGTGAGTTCGTTTTGTTGTAGTTACAAGTTTTAGGTACTCACAACACAAAATTGTGTTGCATGACGGTGTTAACCCAGAGCCTTGTTCTAATACGTACGGTGATAGGACTAGAATAGGTCGATTTGTAGTGCAACAAACTAACTTTGATGCGTACAATGGATTTTTTTTTGTTTGTTTATTTGCTTATCAGTCGACCCCAAGAATAACAAGAAGAACGCATGAAATATCTTATCGCTATGTTGGTAGCTAGTGCGACATATGTGTTGGGTTCTGCTTTCATTGAATATACTAATTGTATTATATCGAAGGACATGGATATTGATAATATCCAAGTTTATCAGACAGAAGCCTGGTTTAAGGAGTGCTCAAAGAAAGCACCTCTGACCTTACCACAAGCCAGATGTAGTTGCTCTGATAGTGCTGGTATTTCTCTCTAAAAGCTATGGGTCTAGATTCTTGATCAATACTAAGTATGTTTCTATTTAAAACCTATGGTCGTGTATTTCGTGCTAGTAAATCTAGTGGATTTGCTTACTAATTCTTCTGTTTCTGCATACAAACAAAGCGTTAAAGGAGAGAGAGCAAAAAAGTAATGATATCGAAAAAAGAGGAGTCATTTGATACATTGGTTTAACATAAGTGAGCAACAAAAAGACCCCTTCTCCTTAGAATAGAGATATTAGAGTGACATATCATAGTGGTATCACTTACTCACAATCCGTGCAACCAACTCATATTCAATATTTTTTCATCATCAAGAGAACGGTGGGGTATCCATTAGAACCAACCCCAATTATCAATTCCGACCATCGCAATAGCCAAGCACAATCAAACACCAACTTAAAATAGACAAAAAAAAATGACTGATATCAAACGTAATTATTCAGACGTAATGTCTTACTCCCTTGAATCACCAGGAGACGATGAAAATGACCAGAAAAAGCTTCATACGAAGCCAGGTAGAAAACCAATCGAAACCGAGCCCAAGTCGAAGCGTACAGCACAAAATAGAGCTGCTCAAAGGGCTTATAGAGAAAGAAAAGAACGCAAGATGAAAGAATTGGAGGACAAAGTGAAACTATTGGAAGACGAAAATGTGAAAGCAATGACTGAAACTGATTTTTTGAAAGCGCAAGTTAGCATCTTAAAGAGCGAGTTGATCAAGTATACAGGGTCAACCGATCTTCTGGATTTAAATCTTCCCAAAACCGTTGGTCATTTGAGTAATCCTAATCCTAGTCCTAACCCTAAGCCAAGCAATGTTAGCTTATCACCACAAGATAATAATGAGAGCTCTTCGGGGACTTCGAAGGGTTCAGTTTCAGATAAGGCTTCAACACACTCATCAATATCCAATAGTTCACCCAACTTTTCATTTGGTACGCCTTGGTCTAAGGATAATTTGAAGATTATGAGGCAACAGCAACAACAATCTCATACCAATCCACATGGTAATGACGCTGGATGTCCAGATTTGGTGTCTGGGTCATCCTCGTCAACTACACCATTAAATGATAACATTCTCGTAACCCCCGATGGTGTTACAGACATGGGTACTAAGAATGATACGTCTTTAAATTTTACTCGCAATTTTGAAGAAGAAGTCGATCCCTTTTGTGTGAAACTTGGTGAGGCATGTGGCACGAAAAAGAATCCAATACCCAAAGCCAGAAGATCTATACCGAATGACCGTACTCAACTGAATCCCACAACTGAATCAACGCGGTTTGACTCCCCATTTTCACTTATGTCTCCATCATATCCTAAATTCTCCACAGAACTGCACACAGGAGACAGTCATGACTACAATGATAATGAATTGTTCAACTTGAACACTACCGATTTTGATTTCAATTTGGTTGACAATAAATACAAAGATTCTGATGATCCATTGAGTTTCTTAAATGACAACAACTTCGATGTTTCACTAGCTTTTGGCAACTCAAACAATGGTGGAGGCGATAAAGATATTGCTGATTTGCTAACTACCGAAGAGTCCATGTACGATCCGTTGAATAAGGATGAAGTAAACACTGATTTCAATTTCAATGATTTTATCAAGAATTCAGTCACTGAGATAAATGGAAAAACAGGCCTGAAAGAAAGTGGCGAGCCTGCAGTAGCCAAGAAAGAGGATGATGGTGATGATGATGATAGTAGCAATGAGGTTGTTCCAGCACCAAAAGCTACAATGAAGTGCAGTGAGATTTGGGATAGAATTACTGCCCATCCTAGGTATACTGAAATTGATATTGATGGATTATGTAATGAAATGAAGAATAAAGCCAAGTGCTCAGAGAAAGGGGTGGTTATAAACGCAGATGATGTTAGTCTGTTGTTGGAAAGGAGCATAAGAAGGTAGGTGAATTTAGTGTTGTGTTGACTTGTGTGTTTATTTCATTTTGTTCTGGATAGTTGACTAGTTGTGGGTTTAAAGTGTTAATGATTACGTTTTGTCTTTCCTATTTAGTTTCGATGTGTATTTAGTTTTCGAGGAAATTATTTTGATAAAAAGAATATGGATGGACGTATATTCTCTACTCTGAGTTTTCATCGGAATCTTCATCCAGCTCATCGTCAAGCTCAATGTCGGAATCACCTTCCATAAATTGTTCAAACGCTTTTTGTGATCGAGGAAGCACAGTGTCAGTTTTGATTACGGACGCAGACCTCACGTTCAACTCTTTCGGTTTGACCTTTTTCTTTTTCACGTCATTGGAGGATTCTTCCCTCTCGGTTGTAATCTCCAAATCGACATTGGTTGATGGCACATGATCTGCATCTTCATCCGATTCTCGCATGATGGCTTTATCATCATCATCACCATCAATATCATCATGGTCATTTGTGTCACTTTTATTCACACTATTGTTCTTGCTGACGTTCGATTCGTAATCTGTGTTCATTTGAATTGCGCCGTTTGGTTCCAGTTTTACTTTTGTTGGCGTACTACTACCTTGACTTTCCTCGTCAACTATGACCGCCTCATCAGTCAACAACACGGAATTACGTCGACTTCTGAAATCATTGGGACTAGATGAATTTCTCAGTGATCTATTCCTATATTTTTCCAATTCCTCTTGTTTTTTTTGAACAATTTCTAATTTGTCCAATGTTGAATCGTAAAAGTTTTGGAGATTCTTCATCGTAAGTCTATCCATTTGATAATCATAATCATCTTTGTAAATATCCAAAATTTGCTTTATGCGATCAATTTCATCAACCAATTTTTGCAACAATGCACTGACATCATTCATATACAGTGAATCAGTTCCATCTTCATCACGCTCAAAAATTGGAATTGGAATTTTAGACAAATTATTAATAATTGCTCTCCTGTACTCCTTACCCAACTCTTTGACTTCAAATACGTCAATAATGTACAATGCTTGCCAAATGTGCGACCATCGACGAGTTACCAAGCCACGACTATGATGAGAATTCTTCACTTGAGCAAGATTTTGCGGATTAGCCCAATCAATCAATTGTGGAAGAACTTTACCAGGTTTTAAAGAGGTGGTTTCCAGTGCTTTCAAAAGTAAGTCACCCAGAACGCTGGCTAAACCCAATTGATGATTTGGATGAGAGAAACAATAAACAGGGATGCAAAATGCCAAAACCTGCTTCAATTCATGGTTGTTTGAAGATCCCAGTGACGACGAGTTGAAGTAACTTAATAGCAAAGCTACAAATAGCTCCTTCTCGGATTCATTGTCTTCGTCTTCCTCGTCTTCCACCTTCTCGTTGTCGTCCACATTTTCGGGTTCTAATCCAACAGCATTACCAGCACCGTCAGCGAGGTTGACCATGCTTCCATTCTCGCCATTCTTAGCCTCATTTACTGTCTTGATCATAAAAATGTCGGCCAAGAATAATTTACTTATTCCTTCACCCATGAGAGCTCGTAATTTCGAGCTATCATCAGAAAGCACCTTATAAAACAATCGAAGAAACCCAAAGCGTCTCTCACGAGCGATGATTTCGATTCCAAAAGTGGAGATGACGTCAATTATTCCAGTAATGCAAATCAATTTGACCTCTTCCCCCGACGTCTTTGTTGTGTTGAAAAAGGTCACCAAGGCATCCTTGGCTATTGACTCGTCAATGAGCGCATACAAGCCCAAACACTCTAATGCTGTCAAGTACAATGCTCGATTTGAAGTTCTTGTGAGGGCATAATTTACCAAACCAGAATAGATTGAACGAAGTGAAAGATGGTGATCTAGGTTATCATCTATGAGTTCTAATGAATGTTTTGTCAACTTCAAGCAACGGAGTAGGACATCGTCATTGGGGACAGACGGTTCCGTTTTCCTCTTTTTGTTGGACCCTTCTCTTTCATCGTCATCATCATCATCAAAATCAGAGTCATCCAAATCTAAGTCTGACTTTTCCGATAAGGAGTTTTCAGTGTTTCCAGTTACTCGGTTAACCTCCTTTCCACTACCACCTACATTACCCTTTGTGGTCATCACTTCCTTTTCATCCTCATCAAACGTATTTGCAGCTGAATGGTACATATCCTCCGTTTCCGTGTCCTCTGTAGAATCTCTAATGTCAGTTATTATCTCCACCGTCATTGCAACAAAATCCTTCACATTGATTGATATTTTCCTCAACACTTTTAACGCATTGATCACAATGTCATCATCATTTGTGGTTTTGGTATTGATGTCATCTTGTTCGAAGTTGTTTTCTTCATGAAGTTGGGTCCTAATTACATTCAACATAGCTCTTCTCCCAACCTCATCACTAAAATCAAAGTCAATACAAATTACAAGTAGCTGTTTAGAAATAAACTTTAGATCCTTCCTCATACTGATGTAATCCTCGAACTCTCCCCTATTTGCTTTGAGACGATTCATCTTGATTGTTTTCATTTCAAAGCACTTTTTGTACTCTTCTTCATGCTCTTTGAACTCCAGCTCTAATTGATTGATTTCAGACTGAAGTCGCTGTCTCTCTTGTTGCTGCTCTTTGCGACGTTGTGACTTTGCTTTTCTAGACTCGCCTAAAACTTCTTCCGAGCTTTCAAGTACTTGCAACTTCTTGACACAAGCGTGAAGTCTGAGATTTATGCTCGCCATTGAATTGTCACATTCAAACATGACATTCTCAATGTCATTGATCTCTCTTATGTATCCATCATACAATTTGTGAGCATTGAGGTTATTCTGCTTGATAGTGTTTAGCATTTGCAAGTACTTGCTTAAAGTATCTGCCAACTCTAATGGATCAGGGAAGTTTGTTTCAATCAACTTGTAAAGCCTGTGTTCATTGCAGTGAGTGAAAAATGCTCTCATCAAATAAGAACTTTCAATGGTCAAAGATTTCCAAAATTCCGGGCCGATTTCTATTCCTTGAACGACTTCAGGCCGTACAGTAAACAACGTTGATATTGCCTTCTCAGCAATTTGGCTTCGTGTCACATTCATGAGCTCAAGAAATTTGTTCAAGTCACCATCACATGAGTCAAACCATGAATTGCACAATAGTTTGATAGCTGCTTCAGCAACGCTTTTATCTCTATCACTAAGTCCATATTGTAGCAAAATCTCTCTTTGTCTAGCTTTCAAATTACTCATCGCACCAAGTTCAGGTGTAATTTTTGAAAAAACAATTCTCCTATTGATGCTATTGAAATCTTTGACTCGCTCTAAAAGGAGATTGATTGTGGTTTTGGTCTTTTCTGTATTGAGCATTGCTGTACGTCTAACTTCAGCACTTTCGTCAAGTTGCAAGCATGTCATGAGCCATTCGATTATTGAATCATTTGTAACTTTATCAGTAGACAGTTTACCTTCTTCATCTAAATCCTCTTCGTCGTCAAAATTGATATCAAAATACTGGAAGCTAGCCAAAGCAATTACTGCTTGCATTCGAATTGGAATCTCACGATCATTAAGTCTCTTGTATAACGATACTATAAGTACCTGAAATATGTCTGCATCTATATCTCCCATGTACTTTATAATGAGTGCAAATAGTTGAACGACTCTATAACGAACCAGTTTGTCTGATGCTTCAATTCCACGTAGAAGGTGCTTTATCAAGTATGACACAAACTCAGTATTGGCTTCAGTTTTGGCAATCTCTTCGGCAGAGTAGTCGGTTGTTTCAACGCCACCATCGCCATCTTTATGCTCCTCTTTGTGAGCTTCCTCAATCATTGCTGCTTCTTCTGCACCAGATCGTACAAAATGAGCAACAAATTTGGCAACTCGATCTGCATTGGGCTCACCCTTTTTAAACTTTAGGGTATGATTGAGTAGCTGGGTGAATTTTAGTGAAAAGTAATCCAACAAGTTGATTTCCAAAGCTCTATTAAACAAACTTCTCAAAAGAACGAGAAGTTTCTTGTGTCCTGCCATAGAAAATTGACAATCGTTGAAAATATGCATCATGCATGCATCCAAGTCTCTTGCGTCATTAATTTTCTTAATTGTTACAAGCGTTGGTTTGGGTGGTTTGTCAAGTGACATTGTTGTTGCAAAGTTGGAACAAAATAATGATTCAACGTGATTAGTGGGGCTTTTTAAATGATTCTGTGCTTTGTAAAGCCGCGGTCGTTGAGATTGTGCTGGAGAAGTTAATGAGCCACACCTTTATTCCTACTGGTTGATGGCTCCGTACAAAACACGTCTTTGAACACTGTTGTGGTTGTTGTTGTTTACACAAGCTTGAGATCAAAATCAAAACAAAAAAGAAAAATGGCAACCAGTGTCGCATCGAATTGTCGTGAGAAAATTCGTGACATTGTTCGTAATTGTACAGAAAAAGAAGCGTTCTTAAGCGATAGGCGACTATGCTACCAACTTTGGCTACCTGGGAGTGCTTAATGGTGTTACGCGAGACATTTGAGTGTGATCTAACCACTGTGAGCTTTTCTCTTTTTGGCAACAACTGGATGGTAACAGTATATTCTTCGTTGCGACCCTCGTTATGATAGTGATGAAGATACAACCCTTCTGCCACCTATCTTGTTGATACCAGTCGTGGATAAGAAATGCTTGTGCCACTTTAAGCTCTTTTAGAACTTTTCTCCTCGTATAGAGAGAAAGTTGTATGTAAACGAGAGTAAATGTGAGACAAAGGGAACGATGAAAAAAATACATTCAAGACGTACACAAAACCAAAAAAAAAAACGAAAACATGAAATATCTTGACACTTGGTGTCTCCTCAATGAGTTGGAGAACTACACGACCCTAAATGTCCATTGCCCAAAACGAACCGTTGTCAATGCCCTTGATTATCGGGGTCGAAAGTGGGTCCCTTCGTCCTTTTTTCCCTCTCTTTTTTCACACGAGATCGCTTTTGGCTTTGCTATTGAACATCATAAATCCGTGTCATCGATTTTAGATCCATAACCATATAATAAATGAAGCCTGTCCTATTTACGTCTTCTCTTCAGCCCTCCAACCAACAGGTGTCTGGGCCCGATCTATGCCAGTTGATCTACTCCCACTCGTACCTGACATTTTGTGTAACGAACGTTTAGTATTATTTTTTTATTTTTTCTTCTTTCCCATCGTTTACAATTCACGTCCAATATTAAATTTTCTATTTTTTTCAACTTATAAATAGCTATCTTAAATTCATTTCGATACTTGACTTTTCAACTTCTTCTTTCAACTCGGTTTAGCAGGCTTTCTTTCCATCACCAACTAGATCCCAGCAAAGACTTAACACAAATCAACATCATATAGTTACATAATTTCTTAACAATGTCACCTGTTCAATTAGCTGAAAAAAATTACGAAAGAGATGAACAATTCACCAAAGCTTTACACGGTGAATCTTATAAAAAGACTGGATTGGCTGCATTGATTTCCAAGTCTAAGGATGCTGCTTCAGTTGCTAATGAGGGATATTTCAAACATTGGGATGGTGGTGTCACCAAAGAGGATGAAACAAAGAGATTGAGCGACTACTCACAATTAACTCATCACTACTACAACTTGGTTACTGATTTTTACGAATACGGCTGGGGTTCTTCTTTCCATTTCTCTAGATACTACAAGGGTGAAGCATTTAGACAAGCCACAGCTAGACACGAACATTACTTGGCATACAAAATGAATATAAACGAAAATATGAAAGTTTTGGACGTTGGTTGTGGTGTGGGTGGACCTGGTAGGGAAATCACTAGATTTACTGATTGTGAAATTGTTGGTTTGAACAATAACGATTATCAAATAGAAAGGGCCAATTACTATGCTAAGAAGTACAAGTTAGACGACAAGTTGTCTTACGTCAAAGGGGATTTTATGCAAATGGATTTTGAACCAGAAACATTTGATGCTGTGTACGCAATTGAAGCTACCGTTCATGCTCCAGTTTTAGAAGGTGTTTATTCTGAAATCTACAAAGTTTTGAAGCCAGGTGGAGTTTTCGGTGTTTATGAATGGGTGATGACCGACAAGTACGACGAAACAAACGAAGAGCACCGTAAGATTGCCTATGGTATTGAAGTCGGGGATGGTATTCCAAAAATGTACAGTCGTGAAGTTGCCGAACAAGCTTTAAAGAATGTTGGATTTGAAGTTGAATATCAAAAGGATTTGGCCGATGTCGATGATGATATTCCATGGTACTACCCATTAGCTGGAGATTTGAAGTACTGTCAGTCCTTGGGTGACTTGTACACTGTTTTCAGAACTTCTAGACTTGGTAGATTGATTACCACGGAAGCTGTTGGATTGATGGAGAAAGTTGGTATTGCACCAAAGGGTTCAAAGCAAGTTACACACGCTTTAGAAGATGCTGCAATTAACTTGGTTGAAGGTGGTCGTCAAAAGTTGTTCACGCCAATGATGTTGTACATCGCTAGAAAACCAGAAAATGCCAAAGATTAATGAGTTTTTACTTATTCTTTGTATTCAATTCGATAATACTGATTTTATGTCGCATGTATATTATAATTCACTAGTTCCAAATAGAATAATGAATATTCAATACTTTTTGTATTTACAGAACCAGTCATAAGTTATATTTTAGCAGCCGCAGCAGCAATTTTATAAAAAAAAAAAAATTAGAAGATAACAACTTTTAGCAATCATGCAGAGAATTCAAAGTTTTCTCAGCATTTTGTATTTAAGCACGTTGCCAGAGACTAACTCTTCATCGACAGGGCTATACAAAAAAAGAACGAAGATATTACACAATTGATTTCCCCAACCAAAAGTCCATTTTCTTAGAACCCGTACACCAATTGTTTTGCTAGATTTCTTCCCACTATGTCTGCATTCCCAAAACTTGAAAACCCAAATTTGGAAGGGTATTATATCACCAGAGCTATGTGGTTGGAATACTACAATTCACATGAAAAGACATTTGTTGCCAAAAAGAAATGCAGTGGCTGTTACAATGACTCCAAATTTGTTGTTTGGGCCATTTCCGTTGGTGTACAAGCAGTGGTTGATGCTGCACGAATTTACCCAGACGAATTCAAACCATTAGTAGGTCCAGCAGTTGCCATGTTTCAAAAATACAAAAACAACAGTCTTAAGGGATACTCTGCTGCCGAAGGTGGTGACAAAGACATCTACTACGACGACGATGCCCAAGTGGCAAGTGCAATCATCACTGCGTACGAGGTGACTGGTGATAAACGATACTTGGACCAAGGGAGAGAATTGGTTCGGTTCTTGATGGGAGGATGGAACGATAATCCTAATGCAGTCACAAAAGGTGGTGTGCACTGGCATATCTCCAAAAAGCTATTGAATGCCTGTACTACTGCCGAAGTTGCTAAAGCATGCTTGCAAATCTCGAAATTTTTGCCAAAAGAAAGTCAAGTTTATGTTGATTTTGCAGCGAAGTGTATAGACTGGCAAATCAAAGTGTTGCAAGATCCTCTGGATAAACTCATTAGAGATGGTGTCGGTGAGGATAGTGACAAGGTTGACAATGTAAAGTGGAGTTACAACACTGGAACTACTTTATCAGCAGCAGCCGAATTGTACCACATCACAAAGGATAAGAAGTGGTTACAAATCGCCACCGATTTGGCCAAAGCAGGAATCCATCACAACTCGTTCTTTTACGATCGTGATTTCCCAGATGATAAGAGATACTGGCGTGACTCGTCATACTTTGTGCAATTGTTGATTGAAGGTCTCGCTGACTACTTGTTGTACGTTGATCCAGATGATGTTCCCGAAGGTTTGGCTCAACAAATCCACGATGAGGTCAAGAGACACTTAATTATGTTTTACGAGTTTATCAAAGATCCAAAAGATGGAATGTACTTGCAAAGTTTTGAGCCTCACAACACATACAAGGAAGTTTATGATGCAAAATACCACGACTGGTTTGGAAATGGAAAAGGATGGGGTTTGAAAGGTGAAGATAAAGATGGCCAAGGAAACCCACAAAAGTGTCTTATGGGTTACGGGTCCGCCGCTAGAGTGTTTTTTCAAGGTGCAAGAGTAGTTCCAAAAATAGATTAGTTTCGTGAATAAACTGATATTATTGCGCATACAAAATTCTATTATATTCTCAATTTAGGCAAGTTGAAAGCAGGTGTAGTTGGCAAAGCAAAGTAGGGCCTTTCAACAATCAACAATTCATCATATCCGAAATCAGCCACTTTCATTATCGGTCTATACTTTTCCGTTAACGAAAATACCTTTGACTCTCCTTCATGCATGTCTTCATCTTCGCCATCAACTGCTCCTTCACGCTCATTGACATCCTCGTCTTCTTTAATCTGCCTCTTCAACTTGTCAATTTCACTCTGTTTCAAGCTCGATTCTAGTTGCACAACATCGCCATTGACATCTATTTCATCATCAAGACTCAAACCATCTCTTCTTCTTTTTTTACCTGTACTTAAATTTTTGTACAATTTGCTTATGGGAATATTCTTTGTCAAATCAAAGTAACACATCCATGATGTTCCATAAACCCACAATTTTTCTTCCTTGACAAACATTCCTTCTGGCTTGTCCTCAAGTGATGTGAATTGACGTGGCAAAAACTCGCTGTTGCGTTTAGACCACGCGGTCAACAATTGTTCTCGGTTAAACAAGTTAAACTCGAGTATCTTGTTGTCATTTGTCAAAACTAAAAGTTGATCATTGTTTCGGCATGATATCAAGTGTGGATGGGACGACGAGTTAGATAATTTTGTGAGGGTGAATGCATCGCCAGCATCAAGTGGATAGACTTCAATGGATCCATTGAATCTTGATAATACTATGTTCTTGTGATTAGGGGTTAAGATGAGATTTTTGATGTTGTTGCTGTATGATGTGTTTGATGTGGAATCGTTTTCAATAAATTCGATTTGATCATCTAATGAGATTTGACTATTTTCAGCATCAATTGAAAATTGATACAATTCTTCATCTGGGGTCAAAACGAGCACCTTCGAATTGGATATAAACTTGACTTTTTTGGCTCCCGATATTATTGAGTCAAAATTTTCGTCCCTTATTTTATTGATCATATATTTATCATTCTCAACGTCAACCTCGTCCAACTCGTAAACCTTTACAGAAGTCATTTTGGCAACTGCTAGCAAATTTCCCTTGAAATCGACACTCGTGATATTCTCATCATCTGATAAGATCAACTTCGAAATTAGCTTTTGTTTTCCATTACTCAATATCTTCCATACTTTGACAAATTGGTCTTGCCATAGGATCACAAGCTTGTCTTCTGGAACCACCAAAACATTACTAATTTGTTGATTAACCAATAATTTCTTGTACTTTGAATCTTGAAAATTGTCAATCAGTTGTATAGTAATGGCTCGTTCAACACCACCACTAACAAGAGCTTTGAAATTTTTACTCTCTGTAATTGCCATAGACCTAATATCGTTCGAATGCAACAACCGATTAAAGCTGTGTACCCACTTGGTACTAGACTTTGCATGCAACAAATCGTATTGATGAATCTTTCTATCAATACCCGCAGAAAAGAAACGTTCTTCCTTAACATCGCTCACAATACAAAGCACATCAGCATCGTGAATCTTGAAACTTTGCATCAATGAAAAGAACTTCAAATCCCATATCTTGACATGTCCTGTGGAGTCACCACTAAGAAGTTGATTCCTGTTTGGCAAAACTTCCAAAGTCCATACCAATGTACTCTCAGTCTTGGATTTGTCAACTCTCATCGTACTCAAGATTCTACCCTTGGTGTCCTTGGCATAGCTCCATACTCTTATTCTTCCATCTGCACATCCTCCAACAATTTGTTCATTTCCGTTCCATTTCAAGCTCAAAACTCTTGCGTCTTGCCTTTGACAAATGATATCATACTCTAATGAACCAACACCTCCCGATATATCCACAACGACAACCGACCCATCGTCACAACCAACTGCCAATTTGTCACCACGCGCAGTCAAATCAATGGACCAGATAGTTCCTGCATTACAATCATAGTTTACCAAGGGTCTGCCAGTCTTCAAGTCCCATTCAGTGATATAAGTAGATCCCCCAATGGAAAATAATCTGCTGGGTTCATTCTCTGCATCCGATGAGCTTGAGCTCCAAATGAGTCCTTCAATAGACCGTCCCTTTGATCCAGCCAATGTTAAGTCATGGGTCCAATTATGTCTTGGGTTCCATATTTCAATATCTCCATTACTTCTGCCTACTGCTAAACGCAAATCCGATGGTGCTGATTGTTCTGGAAAAGATCGCAGTGAAAACGCCAATGATGTGATAGTATGAGGCGTATAGTCCACGAATCGGCAACGATGAATATCCATATTGATAAATGATTTCGAAGCACTCGTTGTTTTGGTAAATAAAAACTAGCACTGAAAATCTGGTGTATAAATTCTCATCTCTTCCTCATCTCTACGCGCAAAGAAAAAAAAAATTGGTACAGCTACCATTCAATCAATTATCAAAGAGATCTAAACACAAGACAGTTTCTTTCCCAATTGATCTGAAACCACAATTTAGAATTAATTTTGCATATTCTCTCAACACTTCCCAATGACTAATTTTCAATTTTGATCCAACTAGAAAACACAATCCAGAAATGTTTTTCTTGTTTGTAATGGAGGACAACCTGCAACCCCCCTTGTAAAATTCCTCCCTTGTTCTAGATAAATAATGATACCCTTCTTCTGCACTTAATGCAGCCATTTGATTATATGTAACCTCTTGGGGAAACTCCTGATACAATGAGCTTTCCTTCCCACACACTACGAAACAATATGACCACAACATCAACATCGCGTGACTCAATGTGAATGAGCAATCGCTACTTTTATTTGAATCCCAATTATTCTCATTCAACAAAACCTCCCACAAAAACTTGTAGCTTTGAACAACACATTCGAGGCTTCTTTGGTGAGACCAAACGTTCTTCATTTTGCGTTCAACAATTCTTTTATCCTTTTTTGTAGCAGCAACACTTTGATTAGCAGGAGCACCAGCAAAAATTGCAAGATCGTAGTGATTAATATCGCATGCCATTATTCTAGCAAGGTGGAAAACGTCAAATGGCCGGTATATCGACTTGTAATCGAGTTTCAGGACAATATCAAGGCATGATTCAAAAGTAGTCATTACATTATCTTTTCATGACTTGTTAGAATTGACTCTGAATAATGAATTATTCATTTCACTTTGCAGAAACATTAGCGATACTAATCCAGCCAAAAGCACCTTTTGGGTGAAAAGAGGATAAGATTTCAACGCTTGGTACTGTCCTCTCAAAAGCTCTTTCAATCCAGTTAAAAAAGTCTTTTGTTTTGTTTGTAGTTTCTTTTGAAGTTTTGCCAACTTTTTGAATGATCCATTAATTGACATGGACTCCCAAAGGCGCTCATCACATGGAAGATTAAGTAGTTGGAGCTGACTGAACTCAATAAGCGGGTTGTGCCTAAATTTGACGTAATCAGTGATATCCAAATAAAACGTCATAAATGTAATTCTTCGCATTGATTCAGATTCCACCCATCGTATATAAAGATCCATGTCAGTGTTGACTTCTTCTTCAACGTTGGAATCGCTTTCCTCAGCTGAGGTTGATCCATTGCTGGTAGCTCGTTTCACAGCCGAAGGGTTTCCTCCCATCATGGGACTTCTCCGTAAAAGTTGAACAGTAGCACCGTGGTGGACATGCCCTCGTTGATGAAACCTTCTGGATAAGAAATTTTTCTCAACCCATTCAAGTATATTCAACGCTTGTATCACCCATGGCCTCAGTTGGAGGAAATCTTCATGCTTGAATATAGCATAACGCAATTCCTCTGCAAATAGTTGTGCTATCAGGTGCTCAGTAGTTTCTCCACTATTAAAACTCGTCGCACCGGCAATGATCATCGATGCTAAAAGAAGTGGATGTGACTTTAAATCAAATGATGGGCCATGCATAAAAGTGAATTGAGGATGAAATGTAGACCAATAATTTTTGAAATATATTGACAAACGTTTTGCATTGCAAATTTCAAACACTTGCTCGACATTAAGCTCTAACAAGTTTGTAATCCCCAAAAGATCAAAATCAATACTGTCTTCAGTGTCTCTTGCTTGAGCGTCGTGTCCTAAGATGGTATCACTGGTGGCAGGTGACGAGTTTGAAGTGATACTCAGATAAGTGGGCAAGCTATCACTGACTTGTGATAGTTTCCGCATCTGATCTTCTTTCATTATTACTTGTCTCGATAGTAAGTCATCTAAAGGGTTGTTTTCGTTGGGGAAAACATTGAAATCGTATGCAGTAACAAGTTGGTCTTCTAGCGTGCCCAATGGTGGAGGAGGTGGGACAAATGGTGGTGATCCATTATGTTGTAATGGGTGTTGATATGGTGGTGGTAAATTTGTTCTTTGAGAATTGTCTCTGTGCAAGTTGTAATCAAACTGAGGAATGTCAAATAGCCAGGTTAAAATGTCATTTTGAGGCAATGTTGTGCCATTGTTTCTTAATGAGTCTAGATCAAACTGAGGGGGCATTGTGTTGGTAGCTAAATTGGTTGTCAATGGATATTGAGGAGACTGCATTGATGAATTGGTGGTGGTTGGTCGCTGGAATACCTGAGTTGACCCCTCGGGCGTCGATTCATTCACGGATGGAGTAGTATAATTATAAACCCCCAGATGTTTTCCTGATGCATCTAGTTCTTGTAATTCGTAATGTCTCTTGAGATGACGTTCTTTCAAATCCTTTCTAACAAATCTCTTGCCACATGGTTGCAATTTTCCATTGATTTCGATTTGAAAGTCACAAATATAAACCTCCTTTGGCTCATGGTTAAGATTATGTCTGGCTAAATGGTCAGAGCGGGTGAACACCTTGTCACAATGACGACATGGGAAATGGCCAAGCGACCGCTTCTTCTTCTTTGGTGGATCATATTCGGCGCCACGTTTCGATGGCTGAGACATGGTACAAGATTAATGTTAAAGCCCTCTGCGATCTATCATTCACTTTAAGCCGACTGCTTTGGAAATTGACTTTCTAATTGGGTGCAAAACTTGGAGGTCACACCTTGCATCATTGTTTATAGTTTTTGTTGAAAAGAAAAAAAAAAAAAAGTCAAAAAAAGTTCTCGGAGTAGAGACAGACGATGAGGGGTATCATCTCCACTTGATATCTGATTTGAAGCATTCCGCATGGAAAGATTTGTTTTGCAAAATTGTAACTTCAATATCATCAAGGTTTAGAGGAAATTTAAGCTTGGGTTACACTTTGTACTAGGATTTGATTGCATGCGTGCTCATGGAGTGGGGGACACATGGAGGTCTCCTGCACACAAAATGCGTGTGTGGCTTTCGCATATTATAAGGATAAAGAGTGGTTGCGAAAATATTATATATCAAAATCATTTTCTTTCAATTACAACCTTTTGGATAACTTTTCGTACAAGACGTGATCTACGGGGAGATGACGGTTTATACTGATCAAGTCGACTTCTTCATTGAAGCGAAGACGCTTTGGTTTTGAGTCTAACACCATCGATGGAATGTCAAGCAGCGTTTGGGAAATGTATTCGGGAAGGGCATTTACTGGTTCACTAATATCTTCCCCATCATCCGCATAGCTCAACACATCGTAAGCAAAGTATGATCTGAATCGTGCATAGTTTGTCAAGAACCCATTTTGTAGCAAAATGTGCTCTGTATGCACTGGTGCTTTGCCTCCATTGTTGAAGTAGGCAAAAAAATATTCTTCGTGGTATGTTAAATAGTCTTCAGCTTTAAACTTCCATATTCTGTAATATTGATCGTAAAATTGAGGGTTATCTAGGGATTCGATGCTACCAGTGAGATTGAGAAAGTTGTTGTAGTAATCAATCAAGCTTTCTAATTTCACCTCTTCGAATTTTTCAATGAAAATGGTACGAATAATGTCTGCAAGCTCTGATCTGTATTTGTGGTTGACTATCCTCTTGAGAAACTCTTTGATGTCTAGCTCTTGTTGAAGCATGCAGTTGCACACAAAATTTTTGATAGTGATGTAGTTACGATCATTTGCCATTGGGAAAAACTCGTCAATAACACTTTCGATTTTGTTGTAGCAGATATGCAATGCGGACACATCTCTGTCTTCTTTAGTGAAGCTGCAGCGTCTAATTGATGACTTTGGTGCTTCAACAGGTACTAATATGGGACTTGGCGGTTCATGTTCATAATCCATAATACTCTCGTTGTCAGAATCGCAATCACTGTCTTCAACCAGCTGTCTTCTTTTCCTTCTAGAAGCACTGGTGGAATCAAAATCCAGCAAGTTGATGGAAGCAAATTGTATCGTTAAGTTGAGCCCGTACTTGATTAGACTCGTGGAATCAAAGAGCCACTTATTGTCACATGTACAAAAAGGGAACTTACTGACCGTCTTGCCTTTCATTACACCTCCTTGATTCATTCTCGTCATTGAAGAGGAGAAAGAAATAATAATGAGATGTGTTATGGTTTTCCTTGTTGCAAGAATAAGGAAAACGTGGGACCTCCCACATGTACCTCACACGTGACTTGTTTGGAGCACGTGTGTCAACAAAAAAAAAGGGAAGAAGTTTATTTTCAGTTTGGGTTCGAATAAATTTATAATATTCTATTATTCGAAGACCAAGGCTTGCAAACGCCGAGATTTGAGGTACCCATGTTTGGGTTAGGTTGCGATGGGAAATCTTTACAAGGAGGGACCGAATTCCATGGTGAGTTGACCAAGTAGAGCTTGCGCTTGAAACTGGCGTCACAAGGGAATACCGTAACTTTTATAACAATTCTGTCACGACCCCTTTTAATCTCCCTTTCAACCCTGCAGCACCAAAGCCTGCACTCGGACCTAGATACCGTCTTTGCTGTCCAGATGGAGCAATATTGTGGGACTTGTTTTGTGGTGGTACTCCGATAAGCGCTACCCCAAAAACAACACGTCTGGCAGAAAAAAAAAAAAAAAAAGAAAATATTTTCGCATCGAGATTTCGTAATTACAATCGACTACACACATACCTTCACCAATCCCATGTTGAGTACTCGTAATCTCAGGCTAATAGTTGCCGTTTTTGCGATTTTTGGTATTTTTGCGTTCTTTGCAACATCACAAAACTCACTTCGGAGTACAGTACAAAGAGTTGGTAAGCAACCAGCTAGTGGTGATTCGACGATACATCAACAACAAGATGATCAACAACAGCAGCAACAGCAACAGCAACAGCAACAATCAAAGCCTCAAGAGGATCATTCACAAGTAGATGAGGAGGAGAAAAACACTCTTCAAGGGAAGCCACATTCAGGTACAAAACCTCCTTATGAAAAAGTTGATAACTCCGAATCAAACATCGCGGAAAAGTTGAGCGACAAGCCACCATCTGCTAATAAAGAGAATGAGAATGAAAAAATAACCACACCACAGGAGGTGAGCATGAACAAAGAGTGTAATGAAGTCAACTATGTTGTCATGATTGATGCTGGAAGTACAGGATCGAGAGTGCATGTGTACGAGTTCAACACTTGTTCTCAACCACCTAAATTGTTGTCTGAAAAGTTCAAGATGCTTGATCCTGGGTTGAGCTCTTTTGATACCGATGCTGTGGGTGCAGCTAAGTCATTGGACCCATTGTTGGAAGTTGCATTGGCTAAGGTACCAAAAGACAAACAAAGCTGTACACCAATTGCTGTCAAAGCAACTGCTGGTTTGAGGTTACTAGGAGTGGCCAAGTCTGACGCTATTTTAAAGGAAGTCAAAAGACATTTGGAAGAAGATTATCCATTTGCTGTTGTACCCGGAGATGGAATTTCCATTTTAGACGGCAAGGATGAAGGTGTTTATGCATGGGTTACTGCAAATTTCTTATTGGGCAATATTGGAAATAAAGACAAATTACCAACTGCTGCAGTTTTTGATTTAGGTGGTGGCTCAACCCAAATTGTATTTGAACCTGACTATAAAGATCAGGTTCCAATTGAAGGGGAAACCCAATACAAATTTACGTTTGGCGATCACGACTTCACTTTGTATCAATTTAGCCATTTGGGATACGGGTTAATGCAAGGAAGAAATAAGATCAACAAGTTGGTTTTGGAGAATTACTTGAAAAATGCCCAGTTAACCAAATATGCAAGCAAAAAGGATGCAAAGGGCGTGAATGCTGAGGTCGATGTAACCAATCCTTGTATTCCTCCAAACTTAATTGCAAAGAATGTGCAAGTCGAAGTCTCAGAAAAGGAGGTTTATGTTGTCAATATGAAAGGTCCCTCAAAAGCCGCTGGATCGCAATGTCGTTTTCTTGCTGAGCAGGTGCTCAATAAAGACGCTACATGCGAAGCAAAGCCATGTTCGTTCAATGGTATCCACCAACCCTCATTAACACATGCATTCAACAAGAATTCAGATATGTTTGTATTTTCATTTTTTTACGACAGAACAAACCCGATTGGCATGCCTTCGAGTTTTACAGTTGAGGAGTTGAGAGATATAACCAAGTCAGTTTGCGAGGGCGAGTCATTATGGCGTGATGTTTTCTTCGATGACCATGTAAACAATTTGAGCAAGGAGCCACAATGGTGTTTGGATCTTAGTTTCATCACCGCCATGTTGCACACTGGGTATGACATTCCGTTAAATAGGGAACTCAAAACAGCTAAAACGATTGACAATAACGAATTGGGTTGGTGTTTAGGTGCATCGTTGCCATTGTTGGATAAAACAAGTGGGTTATGGGAATGTAAATCAGCGTAAGATTATATAGGCTTTTAGATCCGATCGCTTATTTACGGATATTTGGATATTTTCCTATTCCCTCACTTTCCCTGCTTTCTTTTTTTTTTTTTTGTTCTGCCTTCCCTCCTCCACTAAAACTGAAAACTAAATAAAAAAATTGCTTTACCGATCAACGCATCTGCAACCAATACGAGTGCATATACACATATACATCAACAACAATGTCTGACTCCCCTCAAAGCCAGTTGACGGAACAATTGAAGAATTTGCTGACGAAAGTAGACAAGGATGCGTTACATCCCTTGACCAAACTAGTATCTCCTTCAGAACCAGTGGATATACAGCAAATACGAGAAGGTCGTCAACAACGAGAGAGAACGTCGGAGAGCTCGTCATCATCTATATCATCCTTACCAACTGAAATATTAGAACCGCCATCAAACCAACCTCAAGTTAATAGTACACCGGCGCTTGCTAGCCCACAGCCGCAACATTCATCTTTTCGTCGAAAACATTCAATTCATAAATTCAATCGAAGTCAGTATAGTCTTAGTTCCATGTCCTCTACGCCATACGGGTCCACTGTGCCAAGTATAAGTAGCTCACCAAAGGACAATTTTGCAAGAGAACCACCACGGATACATGCAAAGTTGTATTGCGAGGATGTAGCCAAAAGCAACAAGACGGCAAAAGATGTATTGTCTCGGTTATCTTCCGATGAGTTGAGATCGGTTAAGAGTCATACTGAGTTGGCAGAAACTGCGAATGGAGTGAGGATGTTAGCCAAGAATCTTTCGAGGGCGACTATACAATTGGATGTTAGGGCATTGATGATTGTAACAAAAGCGAGAGATAATGCTTTGGTTTACTTGACGCGAGAAGTTGTTGAATGGCTATTGTCAAATCATACTGAAATCACAGTATTTGTTGATTCAAAACTAGAGCATTCGAAAAGATTTGATAGTAAACGCATGGTTAAACAGTATCCCAGTGCTTCCAAGCATTTGCGATACTGGAACAAAGAGTTGACTTTGAAATCACCTGAATTGTTTGATTTGGTGGTTACGCTTGGTGGAGATGGTACCGTGCTTTATGTTTCCAACTTGTTTCAACGAGTTGTACCACCAGTATTGTCATTTTCATTAGGAAGTTTAGGGTTTTTAACCAATTTCAAGTTTGATGACTACAAATCTAAATTAAATCATTGTTTAGATTCAGGAGTGAAAGCAAATTTAAGAATGAGATTTACTTGTCGAGTACATACCGCCGAGGGCAAACTCATATGTGAGCAACAAGTTTTGAATGAATTGGTTGTTGATAGAGGGCCTTCTCCCTTTGTGACAAACTTGGAACTTTATGGTGATGGATCATTGTTGACTATAGCACAAGCTGATGGACTTATTATTGCAACACCAACAGGTTCAACGGCATACTCTTTGTCTGCTGGAGGTTCCCTAGTTCATCCAGGAGTTAGCGCTATTAGCGTGACGCCTATTTGCCCTCATACGTTATCTTTCCGCCCTATATTGTTACCAGATGGGATGTTTTTGAAGATCAAAGTACCTGTAACCAGTAGGTCCACTGCATGGTGTTCGTTTGATGGGAAAGTGAGAAAAGAGCTTAGCAAAGGGTACTACGTCACAATACAAGCTTCTCCTTTCCCATTCCCCACAGTCATTGCTTCCAAAACGGAATACATGGATTCAGTTAGTAGGAACTTGAATTGGAATGTTAGAGAGCAACAGAAACCGTTTAGTTCGTATTTGAAGCCAGAAACAAGACAAATGATGGTTGAGAATGATAATGGAGAATTCAAACCAGAGCAGAATGAGGATAACGAAGATTTCGACATCAACTACAGTGATCAAGAAGAATCAGAAGAAAAGACGTCATCGAGTAATACCACGAGTGAGACCAATAGTGAGGATATGCTGTATCTTCCTTTGGGTGGTGGTACTCAAACACCTACAACCAATAATCAAGATGACCGATGTTGCTATGCACATCCACACGCAAGAGTACATTTGAATGGAAATTGAATGACTTGATTGCGGTGGCATATATATATATAAGGTGGATATACAAATTGAATGACTATCATTTTTATTTCATTTTGTTTGTGTGATTTTTGTCTGTCTGGTTTTTTTAAAAAATTGTCTGCGTCAGTGTCTGTTTGAGTGTCTGTCTTATATATGTATTGTGCGTTTGTGTCTGTCTTACTTAATGCTCTCTCTCTCATAGGAAAAAAGAAAAGAAAAATTTTCTTTTGTTTCTTTTTTTTTTTTCTCTTCTCAATACCCATTGCATACAAGAGAAAAATTTACAAAGGAATATAAAAAAAAGTCACATCACACTCTACTTTCCACTCTTTATTCACGAAGATCAATCTTCGATACAAGCATACTAAATCAAACTATATTAACAGAATTATGTCTGACATTAGTCAACAAATGAACAATTTAAGTGTTCAAGAAAATGGAAGTAATGGTCAATATCAACCAAAACAAAATGGTCGCAGACAATATGTGCCACCACATTTGAGAAACAGATCTGGCCAGCAATCAAACGGTTCCGACGATGTTCCATTTGGTGGATCTCGCCGCAACAATGGTTATGACAACAGAGGTGGTTATGCATCCTCCAGAGGCAATGGATTTGGCTTTGGTGGTTCAAGAGGCGGAGCCAGAGGTGGATCTGGGTTTGGAGGTAGTGGCGGTGGTAGATACCAAAGACAAGTCCCAGGTGTAGGTAAATGGGTTGATGGAAAACACGTTCCTGCACCACGTAATGAGAGATTGGAAATTGAGTTATTTGGTGTTCCAGACCAAGACGAAACTCATTCATCATCAGGTATCAACTTTGACAACTATGATGATATCCCAGTTGAGGCTAGTGGTGATAATGTACCGGAACCAATCACAGCTTTCACTGCCCCGCCATTGGATGAATTGTTGGTTGAAAATATTAAGTTATCCAAATTCACCAAACCAACTCCAGTTCAAAAATACTCTGTTCCAATTGTTGCTGGTGGTAGAGACTTGATGGCTTGTGCTCAAACCGGTTCGGGTAAGACTGGTGGATTCCTTTTCCCTGTTTTGTCTGAATCTTATGCCAATGGTCCAGCTCCAGTTCCTGAATCTACTGGAACTTTTTCATCACACAAGGCTTACCCAACTGTTCTTGTTATGGCTCCAACTAGAGAGTTGGTCTCCCAAATTTATGACGAAAGTAAGAAGTTTGCTTACAGATCATGGGTCCGTCCTTGCGTTGTTTATGGTGGTGCCGATATTGGAAACCAAATTAGACAATTGGATAGAGGTTGTGACTTGTTGGTTGCAACTCCAGGTCGTCTTAAGGATTTACTCGAAAGAGGAAGAGTTTCATTGGCCAACATCAAATACTTGGTTTTGGACGAAGCTGATAGAATGTTGGATATGGGTTTTGAACCTCAAATTAGGCAAATTGTTCAGGAATGTGATATGCCAAGTGTTGAAAATAGGCAAACTTTGATGTTTTCTGCTACTTTTCCAAGAGATATTCAAATGTTGGCTCGTGATTTCTTGAAAAATTACATCTTTCTTTCCGTTGGTAGAGTTGGTTCTACTTCGGAAAATATTACTCAAAAAGTCTTGTACGTTGAAGACGAAGAGAAAAAGTCAGTTATTTTGGATATGTTGAATGCCAACAATTCAGGTTTAACCATTGTCTTCACCGAAACCAAGAGAATGGCAGATAACTTAGCTGATTTCTTGTATGACCAAGGGTTCCCTGCTACCGCAATTCATGGTGATAGATCTCAATACGAGAGAGAAAAGGCCCTTGCTGCATTCAAGAATGGTAAAGCACCAATTTTGGTTGCTACTGCTGTTGCCGCTAGAGGTTTGGATATTCCAAATGTGTCCCACGTCATCAATTATGATTTACCAGGTGACATTGATGATTATGTTCATAGAATTGGTCGTACTGGTCGTGCAGGTAATGTTGGTATTGCTACTGCGTTCTTTAACAGAAACAACAAGAACATTGCTAAAGACATGATTGATTTATTGGCCGAGGCTAATCAAGAGGTTCCTGATTTCTTGACCAAGATTTCAAGAGAATCGTCATTTGGTAGAGGTGGTCGTGGATCTTCCCGTGGTGGAGGATACGGTGGTCGTGGTGGAGCCACTAGAGATTTCAGAAGATCTGGTGGAGGAGGTGGAGGAGGATACTCCAACTCCGGTTGGGGTAGTAGCGCCGGCAGCGGATGGGGAAGTTCAGGTAACAGTGGCTGGGGAAATTCAAATGGCGGAGGTAGCAGTGGTGGTTATGGATCCCGCTCAAATTTCAACTCAAGCTATGGTAACCCATCTGGTTCTACCTCGTGGTGGTAAGCGTACGCAAACTGCTAGCGCATTGTGCACCACAACACACAAGCTCGCTTTTTATTTTGCATCATCATTTAGAACTCATCTAAATCGTTTTTTTTTTCAACATTTTTCAAACATATTCACACAATAGATCATCATCGCTGACAACTATAACATCATCATCATCACAAAAAGATTCAGTTTTTTTTTTTTTCAACATTTACATTGTTTTGCTTTTTCGTTACGACTCGTGTATTATTAGTTTTACAAGTTATTTACTTTATTTTCAGTTTCATACATTTGTTCAAAGGATACATATAGAAAAGGCATTTACATATAGAGAGAGATATGGGAAGAAGAAAAAGAAAAAGAAGAAATACAATACTTTGTGATAAATTAGGAAATTTCTTTCTTCCCTTCAAAAAAATTGTGGGAATATATTTGATATACATTTAATCGGGAAAAGATTTGGACATCGAGTTCAATTTTATATATTAAGGATGCATAGTTTTGTATATTAAAATTTTATTATTAACTAGTTTTCAAAGCACTACAGTAAGGTCTTCGAGTAATTCTCTCTCTCTTTACTGTGGGCAAGGGATCTGTTTCTATATCTGCGAGCGCATTTTCGATCGGATTATTTTTGTTTGCATATTTTTTATTTTTTTTTTCCCAACAGGAAAAGGCAGTGCTTATACGTTGATATGGGACGAAGAAATTACAAGACTGCATTTGTCACGGGGTTTTTACTACTAGTGGTCTACTTCTTTTATTTCTCCTTTAATGGACATGCAGCATACAAGACTGAACCAAATTCCAACAAATTGCAACTTATAAGAGAACTTGAAGCTAATAAAGAATGGAAAACTCGAGGATTCAACTTCCAACCAAAATTAAAACCAACTCCAGAACAATCAAGTAAAGTTCTTCAGGAACTATACCATAGCATTCCTTATGATCCTACAAGCGACTTTCCTAAATTTATCTGGCAAACATGGAAGGTTGCCTTGAGCGATGAATCTTTCCCCAAGAGATATCGCAATTTCCAAAAAACTTGGGATGATAAAAACCCCAATTACAAGCATTTTGTGATTTCAGATGCGCAATGCGATGCCCTTGTTGCAGAGCTTTATGCTGAAGCCCCCGATGTCGCAAAAGCCTACAGCGTCATGCCTAAATCAATCTTAAAAGCTGACTTTTTCCGTTACTTGATACTATTTGCCAGAGGAGGAGTGTACACCGACATTGATACCGTAGGATTGAAGCCCATTGACGAGTGGGCAAGCAATAATGAAGAAATAGCCGGTAAAACAAACAATGCAGGGTTAGTTGTTGGAATTGAAGCCGATCCAGACCGTCCAGACTGGGCCGATTGGTATGCTCGCAGAATACAATTTTGTCAATGGACAATTCAATCAAAACGTGGTCATCCCATGTTGGCCCAGCTTATAGCAAAGATCACAGACATAACGCTAACAAGATCAGCAAAGGGACAATTGAAAAAAATATTGGGTAAAGATGAAGGTGGTGATATAATGAATTGGACAGGACCTGGTATTTTCACTGACTATGTTTTTAAATACCTCAATCAGGTAGTTGAAGTTGATTGGCGTCTTTTCACAGGGATGGAACAACCAATTGCTATCGACGATGTTTTGGTGTTGCCCATAACTTCCTTCAGTCCCGATGTGAATCAAATGGGGGCCAAGTCATCAGGTGATCCAATGGCATTTGCCAAACATATGTTTTCGGGAAGTTGGAAGGACGATGGCATGCCTGAAATGCTTACATAGGTTTTTTTTTTCGATATAGTGTTTTAATAGAGTTTACAATCGTGTTGTGAAGGCATTGGTTTGAAAGAGTGGAGGCAATTGAGTGGTTGGATAGAGTTGGTACTGACTGTAGCTTTCGCGATTTAAACTTTTGTGGGGAGGGCCACGTCACAAGTATCCACAGGTCTGATGCCGTTTTAAAACATGAATAGCTATAGCTACTTTCGTCTTAGTAAAAATAGGTTATTATAATTTTCCTCTCAGGTAGCACTCGCCCCGTATTCCGTTGCTGTTATCCTTAGTGCAGGATAATCAAGATTGATATGATTCACATTTTTCGTGACATGACAGGTTTTAAACTTCACAGTTCACCCCCACAACAGAAGCAATCCGCATCTACTTTCCCATTTGATTCTCTTAGTCTTGGTCTTCTGAGTTACCCTATTGATTCTGGAATATTCGAAATGCACGTCAAAATTGACGGATATTGGTCTTGCGGTTTTGAGATGTTGAGTTGATGCTACTTCAATCCACAAGATTTAGGTAATAACAATTGATGTGTTATAAGAGGCTTCTCTCATTGTCTCTCACTCGCTATGAAGCATTTTCAAAGGGGGTACGTTGTCGGGGTACGTTGTCGGGGCAGCGACCCCGTGCTAGAGCTTTGGGGTTCTTTTTTTTAACTTTTTAGACATTGAACAACTCCGCATCGCTTGTGCCCCAAATGAGACAAGAAAAATTACACAAACCGGCTCCGCCTTATCAGTAGCACCCGCAATAAAAAAATGGTTGGAGAGATTAGAAGACAAATCTTAGATTATATAAAGACGCAACAATTCTTGCTTGAGTGTTCACTTCCAGAGCAGCTTTAGGCCCCATTAACCTGCAATGCCTTTAGAAGAGATTCGTTACGTTACCAAAGTAGACCTTGCCAAGCCTGGTTATGAACAGCCCCAAGTGCACAATAGATGGCATCCAGATGTTCCATTTTCTGAAACAATTTATCCTGGTGAAACTGTCAAGATTGAGTGTTTGGATTGGACCGGGAACCAAATCAAGAATGATGATTCAGCTGATGATATTTTAAATGTTGATCTTACTAGAATTCACTACATCTCTGGTCCATTTAACATTGAAGGTGCTGAGCCAGGTGATGTCTTGGTTGTTGAAATCAAAGACGTTCAGCCATTGGATAGACAACCTTGGGGATACTGTGGTATCTTTCACAAGAAAAACGGTGGTGGATTTTTGGACAAGTTCTATCCCGAAGCTGCAAAAGCCATATTTGATCTTGAAGGTATTCATGCTACATCGAGACATATCCCACATACTAAATTCACGGGTTTAATCCATCCAGGTATTATGGGCACTGCCCCCTCTCATGAAGTCTTGAAAGAATGGAATCAAAGAGAGGTTGGTTTGATCAATGACATTCAACATGAATATGAAACTGCGGTTGCATTACCACCATTGGAAATGAATGCCCATTCTGGTAGTGCCACCGGAGAGCTTGCTGCACGTATTGCTAAAGAGGGTGCAAGAACTATCCCGGGAAGACCAGAAAATGGTGGCAATTGTGATATCAAAAACTTGTCAAGAGGCTCCAAATGTTACTTCCCTGTGTATGTTAAAGGTGCCAAATTCTCTGTTGGTGACTTGCACTTTTCACAAGGTGATGGAGAAATTTCATTTTGTGGTGCAATTGAAATGCCAGGTGTCTTGTCCATCAAAACTTCTGTGATTAAGGGAGGAATGGAAAAGCTTTCCATAAAAAGTCCGATATTCACTCCGGGAGACGTTCAAAATCACTATGGCCCTTCTAGATACTTGACATTTGAAGGGTTTTCCGTTGATGAAGAAGGTAATCAAAAGTATCTTTGTGCAACCACAGCTTACAGACAAGCATGCATTCGAGCAATTGAATACTTGAGAAAATTTGGCTACAATGATTACCAGATCTACTTGTTGTTATCTACTGCTCCAATTGAGGGACATATTGCTGGAGTTGTTGATGTGCCAAATGCTTGTACAACACTTGGCATTCCAATGGACATTTTTGACATTGATGTTAGCCCAGAAGGAAGCTTGAAGTCGTACAACATGGGAAATTGTGCATTGGTGAGCAACGCAAACCATTCACTCACCTACAATTTTAAGTAGTGAGATGCACACACACACGCACACGCACAGAGAGGTACACAATCATGACAAAATTTTAAACTTGTATATGACCTTATATAATGACATTTATCTACCCCCAAAGTATTCGAGACCTTCGTAGACGTTATTTTCATCTGGCTTGTTCAAATCCTTCAAGTCGTGGACTGGTCTCTCAGCCCTGGAAGCAGCACGGATAATCAATCTTGAATCGGTGGTGTCAAAGTCCAAAATTGCTGAGTGACTAACAATACGGTTATCAAAGATGACAACAGTTCCAGGTTGCCAATTGACCCTGATTTGGAAATCATGACCATTGTTGACATGGTCAAGCAAAAACTTCAACAAGTATTCTGACTCCTCTGTCTTTAAGTCAGCAATTCTTCTAGTGAATCCATTATTAACGTACAAAACCTTTTGACCAGATGGAGTGGTACGAACAATTGGGTGCACATTTTCAACTGGATGTCTCTTAACCACACCTCCTTTAACAACAGCATGGTTAGCTTGTTCAACTCCACTGTGAACAGCATACAAATCTTGCAACTTTTCTTTGAATTTGGAAGACAAACGATTGTAAGCTTCGATGTTGTCAGCAAAAACAGTATCACCCCCACCAGTCTTTGGGATGTTGGTAACGGCAAGGAAGGAAACACCAGTAGGGTTCAATTCATAACTAACATCAGAGTGGAAACCAACAAGTCTGTTTCTTTTTTCAAAAGGGTCTTCCTTGGTGTCTCCTGTCAACACTGAATGAATGTCGGGGTGATTTTGTGGTGCACCTGAAGTTGGGTGAATGTGCAATCTACCGTAATGGCTGACGTAATTGGTTAAGTACTCTGGACCCTTGGCAATCAAGTCTTGGTCTCTGAAAACCAAGACACCTCTTTGAGAGGCAAGTAAAGCAACCTCATCCTTACCAGCATCATTCAATTGAGTTAATTGAACACCTTTGATTTCAGTACCCAACTTTGGAGAAATTGTAGTCACCTCGGCCTTCTTGTCCTTTGGGAACAAGTTGGGAAAGTCCTTATCAGCTTTCAATGCGTTGTCGTGGTGCTCTTGAAACTCATATGGTTCATACTTTTCATTCTTGTTCCAAGTTGGTAAGTAAGGAATTGATTCAGGGGCCAATTTTTTAGCGGCATCTTCAGAAAGTGCAACTTTACCCTTTGGATCAGCGACTAAGTTATTGCCACCAACTAAGGCACTAGGGAGGTTCAATTGACGAGCTGGCATTTGTAAGTACTGTGTGATTGCTTCTTTTTGCGATGGGTCGAAACAATCGAAGGTCAATTGAGAAGCGTTTGATGCCATTTTATAATTTTTGAAAAAAAAATTGTGGCTGCAAATTTGTGCTGTTGCAAATTTGAACCACAATTCCGACACCTGGGTCCACAAAATCGAACCCCACACTCCCCCTGAAAAATTTCCGGTGATTAGTGCAAGCTTTAATTGGATCGGCTATAAGTTCATTTTGAGGTTTAAATGCTGATTTCTTTTGACTAATAAAGAGCTAAATCCGTGAACGAACCACACTTACCCCTTGCAACTTTGACTAATATTCTTCATTTGTTGGCCAATTTCTAAAATCTTTCAAGTGATTTTCCAGCAGAACTAGTGTGAACACTGCCACGAAGTAGAAAATACGCCACACCTTTTGACGAATAAAGCTCACCATGCTTAATTAACTTTAATCTATTGGCTGCAGTCTTATCTAATTAACAGCCACACTTTCCCCCCCCCTTCAATTCACTTTCATTTGAGATCGGGTCGCGGGACAGTTCATGTGGCTGCAAAGATTTTTAATCATAAATGCTGTACACGACCATTTCAATTATTCATGTGATTAATTTAGGAAGAGTGCAATCAGCTACTAATAACTTTGCAAAGTGTAATTATTTCGGGGACGCACTTTTTGGACAAAAATTGATGCAAAAAAAATTTCAAGGGTTTCGATTACGATGTATATCTCCCTATCACAAATGCATTGCCAGAACATTTCAGTTTAAGATCATTGAAAAGAGAAAGTGCCAACTCTGTGTACGCTCAAGCAATCTCTATGTGCAATGTCGGCACCAGCCAAAAGTCCACATAAATAGGTACCCAAAACCAATTAAGGGCCCTCCCTGTATCAAACTGTCACTGTATGACTCTTTGAACATCCTAACAGCACTGTCCATTTTAGGGCAGTTTCTTCTTCTAGTGAATATGAGACACAGTCTTGTGTCACTAATTCTCGTTCTTTTTTTTTTCACGATAAACTCCAGATTCACATTGTTACTTGAAACGCGCAAATAGATCATTTCATCGTAAACAAAAAAACACACACCTACATTTCAACTGCATGCGATTACGTCAAGACAGAGAAGGAGCATTACCACTTTGAGTATCAGGGTTAAACTAGATGAGTACACTTAGCTTCAATGATTCGTTTTTGAAATGGGATGCTGCTCAAGTGTCCACCTTCATCAATATGGTTACTAAAGATCTAGATAGACAGTATGGATCGTTGTTTTTGGACAACAACATAGACGGATCATTGTTGCCATTTTTATCAACTGAACACTTGAAAGAACTAGGCATTGACACGTTAAAGATGCGCCTATTGATTAAGAAAAGTATTAGCGAATTAATTGTGGATCACTACAAGAAGAACCCTCCACAATCGATTTACGATCCGGAGTATGCTTTGAATAACATCAGCATAGATAGCAATCAAATATCACTAGAGAGTTTAAAGGTATCGGCAGTATTGGTCCAGGATCTGATAAGAAAGTTCAATAGAGAGTCACGGGGCCAACAACAACTCGAGCTGCCTCTTTCACCAACTCAACACGAAATCAAAAGATTAAACGACAACTTCAAAAAATTGAAAACGGACTTGATACCGGTGATTAGACTACTCAAAGACTCTAAGCCACTACCAACGCCAACATTAGATCCAGGTTCAACAGCCGCTTTGGACTCTCCGACTTTCTCCCCTCTGCATCTGATTGATGAGAAGGATAAGAATGATTCTCGACCAGGAAGTGGTTACATTAGCGATCCAAATCGACTTTCTGCTGGAGATACACTGAGTCCGACTTCACAACGATTCTCGTCGGGAAGCATATTATCCATGGGTACGGGTCAGATCATTTCTCAATTAGTTTCCAAAGTTGTTGATGATAAATCCCATGAGTTTAAGTTGCAAAAAGTAGGCTCGCAAAGGCATAAGTCAGGTCACCATGGCAGTTCTCTGAGTAAATTGAGACCCACATTAGTAGAAAATACTTCATCGGGATCAACAGTTACAGTAAACACTGACCAACAAAGGGCACAGACACAGCAACAACAACAACCAGTCACTGGGCAGTTGAAGTCACCGTTGCATCAATCGCAAACAGCTCGTGGTCAACAACAGTCAAGTCAGATACAGCCGCATACACATCCACATACTCAGCAACAGCAGCAGCAGCAGCAGCAACCGGCCCCTCTTACTCAGCCACACGCATCGAGATCACATTCCGGGAATGAACCACTCAAGCAATTACGCGCATCAACTGATGACTCATGTTTGAAAATTCTACAACATGCAATGAAGCGCCACCACATACCTCGTGAAGACTGGTCAAAGTATGTTCTCGTGATTTGCTACGGTGATAAAGAAAGGATTTTAAAACTAGCAGAAAAACCTGTTGTGGTATACAAGGAGTTACAAGAGCTAGGGAAGCATCCAGCAATAATGTTGAGGCAACTAGCTGATGTTCCCGCATCTGAGCCCGAAGAATACGAAGGCTCAAGAATAAGTTCGGACATTCCTGGTGGTGTTTTGTGAGAAGGAGAGTTGGTAGTATGAAATAAGTATCATTTTGGAAATTTCTATTGTTTAGGTCACATTAAGTCACGTGAACATGTAGGGCTTCAACTCTACTTAATTAGTGTGCGATACTTACCTATACAGAGTAAAGAGTCGGAAAAAAAAAAAAGAAAGTAATTTTGGCAGTGAAAAAAGTTGAAAAATAAAAAAGACTTTTACGGATCCCTATCATCTTACCCCTAGACTATAGACAACCATGCCTCCAAAATTCGACCCATCAGAAGTTAAATTCCTTTACTTGAGAGCAGTAGGAGGTGAAGTTGGTGCTTCATCTGCTTTGGCCCCAAAGATCGGTCCATTGGGTTTATCACCAAAGAAGGTCGGTGAAGATATCGCCAAGGCCACCAAGGATTTCAAAGGTATTAAAGTCACCGTTCAATTGAGAATCCAAAACAGACAAGCCACCGCATCAGTCGTCCCATCTGCTTCATCATTGGTTATCACAGCTTTGAAAGAGCCAGTCAGAGATAGAAAGAAGGAAAAGAACGTCAAGCACTCTGGTAACATCCCATTGGACGAAATCTTTGAAATCGCCAGAAAGATGCAAGACAAATCATTCGGTAAGAACTTGGCTTCTGTCACCAAAGAAATCTTGGGTACTGCTCAATCAGTAGGATGCCGTGTTGACGGTAAGAACCCACATGATATCATTGACGCTATAAATGCTGGTGAAATCGATGTACCAGAGAACTAAATGGGAGTCTGATTCGCTAGAAGAGAGGGAGAGAGAGAGAGAGAGAAGAAAAGTGTTTTAATAGGGTTTTAATTGATATTAACGATATTTTGAAACGAAATATAGAGTGGTTCCCTTTTGGAGTCATTTTGTAAATCAATTTGGGAAAGTTAAGAATGTTATTAAGATGATAAAAGTGTGATTGAAGACGATATCTTATATGTTTGCCAACACTCTGGTGCCAAATCTTAGTCTTGAATAAATCAATTCTATGCCATATTTGGTTCCTATTTTGGTGCAAACTAAATTGAATATTTTGGAGCTGACTACTCACCATTGTATTCCATTTTCCACTATGGATACGATAGGTCCATTTCATTAGCTCACATTTTGTCGTTGGAATCAAACTTTGAAATCTAAATACATTCACTCATTTTCCCACAATCTCTGAGTACTAGTAGGCTTACTCTACGGCGCGATCAAGTGATCACAGCAGTTTACCTGTTCATTCGACTTGCCATCCTGGTGATACCACCTAGCGGGTATGTGGCAAGTGTCTGTCTTAAACTATAGTGTGTGTCTCAATTCTTTTGCACATGACAATGGATGTTGCGACTATCTTTTAGTGCGGAAACCCCACTTAACAAACAAACAAAGAAACAACATATTCTCAGCACTTTTTCCCTTAAAAACAAAAGCTTCAAAGAGATTCATTGACTGTACACAGCAAACGAAAGGCATTCAAATAGCACACCTTGATCAAATCACACAAATCTGGGTAGAAGAGAATAAGAAAATGTCCGACAGTGTTGGTATGTATTCGCACCGTTAGAGGACTTCTTTCCAACACCGAATACTAACAATTGAAGATCGCGTATTCGTCAAAGCAATTTCTACAATTAGAGCCTTGTCCTCTCGTTCCAACTATGGTTCGTTGCCACGTCCGCCAGCCGAGAGTCGAATCAAACTTTATGGGTTATACAAGCAAGCTACAGAAGGAGATGTTAGAAATGTCATGCCTCGTCCAGTTGGGTTTACACCTGAAGATGAGGGAGCAAAGAAAAAATGGGATGCATGGAAACGTGAAGAAGGATTACCAAAAACAGAAGCAAAGAAACGATATATAGCGTTTTTGATTGAAACAATGAAAGTTTATGCCAGTGGTACACACGAAGCACGGGAGTTGTTGAATGAATTGGAGTATCTCTGGGATCAAATTAAAGATTTACCAGTATCGGACGATGAAAACGACAACAATCTTCAATTTCCGTCAAACGCGCCTCTGTTCAGTCACACCGACAGACTCTCAAACAGGACACCAAGTATTGGAGGTTATGGGTCAAGGGGTGGTGGTGGTATCGGCGGCGGCGGCGGTCCTGGCTCAACAGTGGGACTGAATTTGAACGCCATTTACTCACACTCTAGAAAAAACACCATGTCCTTGAATGATTACGTACATCAACAGAGGTTACAAAGTCAACATCCACAACCACTAACTGGTCATGCAGGGCAGCCGCATACCCATTATGAGACTGGCTCTCAAAAGGTAGGATATGGTGGAGGGCCAGGGTCAACATATTCGGCACCCATGGGGGCTGTTGGCGCAAGCAATGTTGCTGATGATTTCAAGAATTGGCAGAGTGAAGTAAATGCCATTATCAATCGGCTTACAAGGGAGTTTGTCAATAATAGAAGACGGAGTCAAGAGTATATCCCTCAGGAGGATGAGGAAAATGATTTGCCCTTAGATGATTTTGAGATTAAAAAGAGGAAGGTCATTGCTCTTTTAAAAGTTGTTGGACTCAATGCGTGGAAGTTTTTAAAGAACTTTGCCGTTAGTTTATTCACTATATTGTTTATTGTTTGGTGTGTGAAGAAGAATGTAGTTGTGAAGCGGACATTTACCAAACAAGAAACTGTTAATGGCAAAGCTAAGAAAGAGATGGTCATTAACATGATTTTGAATACCGATGAAAATAGATGGTTCATTAGGTTGTTGAATTTTGTCAACAGTTTTGTTGGCTTTGTATAAACTTGAATGTTACAAGAAGTATAAGTAGAAGTTGAATGTAGATGAGATCAACTACTTCATTTTAATAGGTAACCCTTACATGTTCTTCTACTGAAATTTGCCTCATGTTATGTAAGTGGCTTGAGATACAAGAGATGTTTTAGCTGTTTAAAACAATCTACGGAACTTCCCTTTTCAATCGGTATATTATAATGTACACTATATCTTTCGAATGTTATGCATATATTCACAGTAACACCAGCATCACCGGGATTGCCGAATTATACCAACAAGACAGCATTGACGCAGCCATCTCTATCTGGTTCATTTGTGATTTGTGCATACTTACCCCAAACCACTTTACCACCAGCAGTAACCAATCCCAATTCGGAAACATTTACTTCAATAATGGTACCCCTGGTCAAAACACCCAATTGAGTATACATTGGTGATTGCGGATTCTTTTTCACACCTAAGATCGGTAAAAAAACAGTGACTCCCAATTCTGGGTGAGTGACATTGGCTTTCTTTTGCCTCAAAGCTGAAGGACGTATAATTCTTTCCATTTTCACTGGTCTTCTGGTGAAACCTTCTCCAACAAATGTGTGTTTTGTAATCATTCTTTTCCAACTCTTGCTCTTTTTCTTACCAGTCTTGATCACTTTGAACATCTCTTCTTCGGAAATACCTCTAACTTTAGGTAAAGGAACAGAAAACTTGTCGGCCTTTTCCAATCTCTTTTGCTTTATACTGGATGATAAAGCTTTGGCAGTATTGTTAGTTTGACGATCCAAAAGATATGTAGGCAAAGCTTCGCCATCTTCTTCCTTAGGAGTTGATGGACCCTTGACTTTACTTTCTTGATGAGCCTTGATCTTCTTCTTCATCGATACCTTTTCACTATATCTCTTTTTGGCGAATTGCTTAGCTCTCCATCCCTTCAAGTTTTGAGCATCTTTAGCTACACGATGGCCCTCTCTTGCTTTCTTCTTCCTCTGCCTTTCTTCATGGTCAAATCTTCTACCATGTTGTTTGATGTGTTGTTCAATATATTCGTTTTGAGGCATATCTGTTGTGGATGAGTAGTGATGATGAAGGAGCACTAGTTTTTCCTTGCGATGCCCTTTTCAATTTTTTTTTTCCTCTTTGATAAGGGAAGAAGAAAAATTATCAACACCATCTTAAAGTACATCCCATTACATTATGTCAGATATCGATAGTATACTAAAGTCGATCATCACTTCAACCAAGGCGGCAGATGCTGCAGTTGAGAGTTTAGTGTCAGAAAATGCAAAAGTTGATCACCCGGGTTTCATTACCAATCTACTAGAGAAATCTGGACAGAGTGAAGTTGAAGGCATATCCTTGCTCTCTTTGAAGAATCAAGCATTGGCTTCTTATGTTAATAACTTACTATTAATTGTTCTAGGTCAGTTGGATAGGTTAGAGAATAACGGAAATAACAATCTCAAAAATGAAGCTATTGAGAGATCCATTGTACAAAGGGTTACTTTAGAAAAGGGTGTTAAACCATTGGAAAAGAAAATCAACTATCAGATTGAAAATCTTATGAAAGCATTCAGCAAAGCTGAGAGCCAAGATTTACAAGCAAAGAAAGAGCAAGAACAGGACTCCGGTGATAGTGATGATGCTAAAGATGATGAAAAGGAAGACAATGACATTGATTCAGATGAAGAGGATGAAATGGCATTCAGACCTGATGCTGCAGCCTTGGCCAGATTGGCTCCTCAGGCGAGCAAAACATCCACAAGTGAAAAGTATAGACCACCCAAGATTTCAGCCATGGCACCTCCTACCAGCAAGGATGCGGATGCCAAGACCGCTCCAACACAAAAACTTCAGAGTATGGAGGAATACTTACAAGAACAAAGTGATCTCCCGACCGCCGAAGCAAGCATTGGATCCACTATTGTCAGCCATGGTCGTGGTGGTGTCAAGACACAACATGACAGAAAGAAAGAAAAAGAAATCCAAACTTATGAGGAAGCTAATTTCACGAGATTGCCCACTGCTCAAACCAAGAAGAGTTTCAGACAAAAGCAAAGGGACATGGCAAATCAATTTGCTGGTGAAGATTGGAGTATTTTCAATAAAGAGAAGGATTTAGATTCTGGAACATCGAGGAAAAGAAAACCTACAACGTCATGGGATAGAGCTAAGAGAAAACGTACATAGTAATGGACGATTGTGCGATCAAGCTAATACTATTTAGATGTAAGCTGAATTGCGAGGTGTTTCGATTTTTCTCATTTGTAGGAGGCTCTATGTCAAGGCGGAGGAACTGTAGCAACGGGTATACCACTGACCCGAAATGCAAGCAAGGAGATTCGAAATTGCCTAGTTTGTTATTGTGTACTAATGGTTACCAGCTGATTCGGACAAGAACTGCAAGTATCGAACGCGTTGAGAAGCACTCTCTGTATCGGAACATCGCACAAATTGGCAACTCAATACTATAAATAGGATAAAATTGCTATCGCTCAGTGAAAAAAAAAGGCGGTCCTATTGCTATACAAACATATTCTAGAACAATGGAAGTGGGTGGGGGACCCAACTGGTTGTTAACTACTACTTTTACAAAAGAGTTGTTTAAGAAAGAGCGCATTAATTACAAATTCATCTAGAAAATGGTGTTTTGATTTTGTGCCAAAGAGTTTCGGAAATTGCCTATCGAAAAAACGAGGAAACAGTGAAATGACTCTGTCTCTGTTAAATGGTGGACCAATCGAGATCTAGAAAGCAACATAAGCATTCTGTAGAGATGTGTTGCGCAAGGTGGTTTCTTCATCAACCTTTGATGTCAAAGTTATTCAGTGCTTCTGTCACACAAAGACTTGTCCATCGTAAAAAATGGATTCTCACTCCTCGTAAAACTGGCTTCGAAAAAATCTCGAAAAAGAAATCAAACAAATTGAATCCAACCGAAAGAAAAAAATTCAATTCGGTTGTCTTTCATCCAATACAAAGCAAGGTATGGAAGCTTTGTGTCTCGTCCGAAAGGAGGTTTCTGCATTGTTGAGTTAATTGAATTCAATTGCCATGGCGTGATGCTATTAATTTTTCAAAATGCACGGATGCTTGATTTGAGACTAATTTATCGTGGTGGGGAGGGGGTTTGTTGAAGTGGAGGTACAGAGACGTTTACTAGTTTCATGTCACTTGCCTATGCTGGCTGTCAATAGTCAATGTTGATGCTATGAGGAGCTGTGCTGCTTTAGTCCTAATCAAACCATGGAGAGGATTTGTGCGGCGACATGACAAATTGCTTACAATCCAAAGCGGAAGTCTACTGTGGTGCTCGTATTTTGTGACAAATGTGATTCAATAAATTGAAAAACAACCAATGGTTATGAGCATACAAAGGTTGAGCTTTTGCTACTATGCTGAAGGCGTTCTCAATCGACAGCACCACTTGTCAACCGAATACCCAACAATTGGTATGATATAGTAAGGTTGCTATATCGTAAAAGGGGGATGGCCGCCTGTCCTTGGTGTATCCTTTTTATTGCAGTAATGTGGCCCTTCCATAGAAAGATTTTGCCTATATAAGGGGGTCGATATTTCCTATGAAAGCAAATTGATTGGTATTTTCTCCTCATCAAGAAGCTCATTACCAATTACGAACAATGAAATATTCAAAATTCGTTTTGACGTTAGCTGCTTCAGCTGCTATTTCAGCTGCTCCTTTAGCGATTAGGGATGATGCTGCACCAAGTAATGACCGAGTTAGTTTTCTTGCTACTTCAACGACCATTGCTACTGACACTGCTGCTGATAGTACTACCGACGTTACTACTGGGGCGGCTATTGACGCTGCCACTGACGATTTTTCATTTATCACTGAGGTCCCCACCGACGATGATCCACTGACCCTTGACCCCGACTTTTGGAAAAGCAATGTTATTGCTTATCCGATTTATACTGGTACAATTGTCAGCACATTCGACCCATGGGCTCCAACTTTCACTGACTCTCATACAACATTTTACATCATCCGAAGTCCTTATGGGTTTGTGGGTGACAGGGTGTTTCGTTCTGGTACCAAAAGAGATAGTGGAATTGAAAATAAAGAGGAGGAAAAAGATGTCGAGGCTATCCCTACTGATGTGGCTTCCGCAACCACTGCTTCTGATAGTTCTGGTGTTGAAACAACCACTGTGGATGGAGATGACCCACTGATCCTTGACCCGAATTTTTGGGAAAGTCATTATGTTGGTTATCCGCTTTTCACAGGCACAGTTGCCACCACATTTAACCCATGGGGTCAGACTTTTACTGACTTCAATAAGCCATATTACATCAGTTTCCCAGAATATCGAAAGGGCACTATAAAGATTCGTGGGAATGACAAAAGGGACAACGATAATGCCAAGAATTACGAAGAAGAACAAGGATTTGTTGAAGCTTTCACTACCGGTGAAGCGACCCCAACTACTACTATTGTTACTAGTTCTATCACTGAAGTGCCGGCTGAAGCAGAGCAGAGTGATGACTTACTGACCCTGGACCCAAACTTTTGGAGTAGTCATTATGCTGGTTTTCCTATTGACAAAGATGGACATACATTGTCAGTTGCCACTACTTTCAATCCAGATGATGGAACTTGGCCTGATTGGGACCAAGAATTCTACATTACTCGTGCTCCTGATGGTTGGCTGGGAGATACTTATTTTGCTCAGGAAAACAAGAGAGATGCAGGTGTTGAGCATGTTGAAGCTGTCACCACCGTTTTGATTTAGTATATATATCTTTGCGTATGTAATTTTGCGCCATTAATATAGCTTTTTAGTGTTGTTTTACAAATCTAACTATAGGAGGATAGATTCTCCACAATGTCTACAATGGTTGAATTAATTCATAAAGATTGTTGTTTCATTTATTACATACAAAACGCCACAAATATTTCTATAAAACTTCCACTAGTCTATCAATAGAAGTAGAAGAAAGTGGGTAAATTTTGGTTTGTGACGCAACAGTGATTGTCTCTTTCCGGTGGCTAAATCTACTTGTTAGCCTTGGAAAAGTACTCTTTTGAATCCTTTGGAGTGGCTTTGATAGTGTCAGAACCTGGTTGCCAGTTAGCTGGACAAACTTCACCATACTTGTCAGTAAATTGGAAAGCTTCCAACAATCTCAATGATTCATCAACTGATCTACCAACTGGCAAGTCATTGATGGTGATTTGTCTCAAAATACCCTTTGGATCAATCAAAAAGATACCTCTCAAGGCAACTCCTTCATCTTCAAGCAAAACACCATAGTCTCTTGACAAGGAGTGGTTTGTATCAGCAAGCAATGGAATGTTCAATTTACCCAAACCACCATCTTTTCTTTCAGCATTGGTCCATGACAATAAAGTGTATTCGGAATCAGTGGAAGCAAACAAAACTTCAGCATCCTTGTCAGCAAACTTCTTGAAAGCATCTGAGTAAGCGATAATTTCAGTTGGACAAACAAAAGTCCAAGCCAATGGGAAAAAAGCTAAAATCACCCATTTACCTTTGTATTGTTCCAATGACACTTCTTCGAAAACACCATCGATGACAGCAGTTTTCTTGAAAGCTGGAGCTGGTTTTTGAATTTGTGGAGCCATTGTTTATATATGTATCTATAACTTGATTGAAAAAGAAAAAGTTGATATGAAAAAAGGAGAAAGAAATTGCAAAGAGTTGAATGAAATAGGAGAAATACATTGGTATATTTATATACTTTTTAGAACGTTAGTGCTTACACACCCTACGTTTTGTGGAAATTCAAAGGAAAATGTCGCGGACACGTTACCTTTTCTTTTTTTTTTTTATTTTTCGGGGGGGAAAGAGACTTTTGTGCAACATTTTACCAGCAGATGCAATGTCTTGTCTTTTACTGAAATTGAGCTCTTACATTCCATTGCATATGACTTTAAGCAATTTGTAAAAACAGTGAGATGTAGGGACTGATGTGCAATTGACGACACTACAAAGTAAAGAAGAACGGAACTCCGGTTGTGGCCCATGGTCTATGAGTTTGTAAATCCGAATTCGGAATTCATATCGAATATATTTATCACAAGCAAGTTCAACAATAAAGGTCAACATGCGGGTTGTTGTAAAATAAATGGAAATGCCCGATGACAAAAACTGTGGCTCTCAAATTGGGACTTGGGTGTAACCTGTAGTAACTTATTGTGTTGTATGTTTAACATTTGTTACTCTTTGATTAGTGAGCATAAATCGATTCCAGACTGAAAGAGAAAAAAAAAAAAAAAAAGATTTAGGCAAAAGAACCACTTCTATCGTGTTCTTCTTTATGTACTACTGCATTTACCGAGGACCAAAAAACAAAAGAACAAAAACAAATAGACTCAATTGACGACATTCTTGTTGTTAAAATGTCGTAACTACTGATAATTTTCCTGTGGCTCAAATTTTTTTCTGGCAGTATAAAATGTCGTTCAACTGCTTTTGCGAACGACGGGGTGGCACGCCGACAAAAAGAAATTCAATCAATTCTTTTAAAAAACGTTTGTTAACGGCCTCATCAATTCAGTCAGTCATACGTTTAGTCTATTACCTATCTGATCGGACGATCACGGACAGCCTCAATCTTGGATACAGTCCAGTGGTGTCAACCTCTTGAGGTTACATTGATTACATCTCTTGACCATTAGGTCTTGAAAAAAAAAAAGTCAGATCATAAATTCTGCAGAATCATAAAATGCGCTTTTTTCTAACTTAAAAATAAAAGAACGGCCCCACTCTAAAATTACCCTTTCTAGAATATTCCTTTATAAATGAGCATGGTAGCAGATTTGGATCCTCTGTATGTGTGCTGCATTTGTGTATATTCATAACCGATTTATCAAACCTGCGAATAGATCATCAACTAACCACGACAGGACTGTTTTTCTCAGAAGCTCTTCACCAATGTAATACCAAGACCGTTTACTCGTTGTCGTGTACACTTTTTCTCTGTCTGTTTTTAACCTTTCAGATGATTTTGGTTTTGGTGTATGGAAAAAAAAAAAAATCTTTATCACCAATTTGCTCTAAAGTTCACACTGTAACCGCTACATGACAGCAAACGATATTCACTTCTTCAAGTACTTGGTAAACAATCAAGTATTTTACAAAACTAAATTCACCTATGCCTTAGTAAACATAAAGCCATTGGTGCCAGGTCATGTTTTGGTTGTCCCTTTACGCACCACAGTATTACGTTTTGGTGACCTCACACCTGACGAATCAATCGACTATATGATCACATTGCAATTGGTGCAAAAGTTTATCACTAAAACCTACAAAGCAGATGCACTTAATATCGCCATTCAGGATGGACCTGAAGCTGGTCAGCTGGTGCCACATCTACATACACATATTATTCCACGATACAAGACTGATGGGTTTGGTGATTCCATATATAATAAATTAGAATCAGAAGATTTAGATGCAGAGTATAACCACTTTGAAGCTAGAAAACAACAATATCGTAATCATTTGAAGATGGAAAAGAGTGAATTAGCTCAAGATGATGCTGATAGAAAAGAGCGTACTGTATCAACAATGAAAGAGGAAGCTACCTGGTTGAACAACGAAATTCAAAAATTTATTGCGCATTCGGAAATATAAGCAAAGCACTGTGCACATTACATAGACACATTAATATAGACTATAATGGAAGCGTTAGATGAAATACAATGGAAATCACCCGAGTTCATTCAAGAACGAGGATTAAACACGGCTAATGTCTTGGAATACTTTGCTCTATCACCATTTTACGATCGTACATCAAATAATCAAGTATTGATGATGCAGTTTCAATATCAACAAATTCAAATACCAGTACATATATCATTCCATCAATATTTCCAATCGCGATTGTCTGAAATGACTGGTATTGAATTTGTGATTGCCTATATCAAGGAACCCGATTTTTGGATTATACGAAAACAGAAACGAATCAACTCACAAGTTACCACTACCTTGCAAGATTATTACATCATTGGTGCTAACATATATCAAGCACCCAAAGTATACGACGTGTTATCATCAAGATTACTTGCTACTGTCTTGTCGCTAAAACTGTCAATAGATACACTAAACAATATGACGAGTTACCACATTTCTGATGGTGCTCATTCATTCAATAATTCAATCCATGGCAACACCAAAAATACCACAAACACTCCTAGTCAAACCAATTCTGATCCTACTCCAATTAGCAACTTGGAAACACCAATTGCAATGACGGATTCCCCGGCAATTGGTGCACCTGCCACGATTGCTACAACTCCAACCCAATCTACGTCTACTATCCCCAGTGCTGCTGCATTCGACGCACTCCTAACAGAAGTAGTTAATGATACTACAAATAAAGATTATTTAGAAGATATTCCGTTATATGGAAAGGGAAGTACACTAGAATTGCTAGGCATAAAACCATCAAATCCTATATAGACAAATAAGCACTGCCTAAATTTAAAGTTCATCTTTTTGTACACCTTCCTTTGGAGCCTCTTCACCTTCCTCAACTGCAATTTCTCCGGCTTTGGCAATCTTGATCTCCTTAACAGGACGATCACCACGACTAGTCTTGACATTTTCAATATAATCAACAACGTCTTTACCATCAATAACTTCACCAAACACAACATGTTTACCATCCAACCAACTAGTCACGGCAGTAGTGATGAAAAATTGTGATCCATTGGTGTTTTTACCAGCATTGGCCATACTCAATCTGTATTTACGATCATGTTTCAAATCAAAATTCTCATCAGCAAACTTGTTTCCATAAATTGATTTTCCACCATATCCTTGTCCAGTTTCATAATCACCACCTTGAATCATAAAATTTTTAATAACACGATGGAAAATAGATCCTGTATATTGTTGCTCTGGATCAGTTGAAATGGCAATGGTTTTGAAATTTTCAACCGTTTTGGGGACCACAGTGCCGAATAATCCAATGGTTACACGTCCAATTGATTTCCCATCTTCTTCAATGTCGAAAAACACCTTGTTTGTAATTGGCGGGTTTTCTGGTAAATTCTTGGATGCTGCAGTGACTTGGCCAAAGAAGTAGAATAACACAGATGCGAATAAAGCTAATACGGTTAAAAATTTCATCATTTGGGTGTAGAAAGTGTGGGTCGTTTCTCAATTAATGTTGAAGTTGCTAGCACTTTTGCAAAAAATTCCCAACAGAGAAAAAATTATGCACACAAACATTCCATAATAAAGTAATTGAGAAAACACGACGATATTGGTCAAAGCTATGTTAAACAAAATACAACGATAAAGACAATTCGTTTTATCACAAATGATGTTAAAACAAAGTTTAGTGTTAATCGAAATAATGAACCGAAATAATCTATAAAATATAGTATATAATCCACCGAAAGATTGACTTTTTCTAAAATAAGCCACAATATTGATGAAAGTAGAACCGAAATTGACCAATGTAATGTGTGAAAAAGAAGAAGAAAAGGAAAAATATTTATAGTCTCCCATCTATTAGAATAACAAGAAAAGACTCAAGACTGTCAAGATTCCACTTGGATTAACTTTCAAACCTAATCCTTCGTAGGTGTTGATTGGAGAATCCGCAGTCTCTATTGACGAGCCAGAACTAGAGCCAGATGATGACAATGATGGCTGCTGTTGTTGCTGTTGTTGTTCTTGAGACGCAGTCAGTAATGAGCTAGTAGAAACATCGGTTGTAGTTGTTGGTGATTGAGATTCAGAGCCAACAGATGACTGTATACCAGATGGGAGCTCTGAGCTTTTTGTAGATGGTAATTGTGTTGAGAATGTTGTACCGCTTTCAGTACCTGGAACTGTACCTTGTCCACCTTCAAAGGATTGAGAATCAGCAGCAGTACTTGTATCAGTAAAAGACGATGTAGCATCAGCATCATCGATTGAACTTGTAGCTTCTGAAGTTAACTTTGTACCAGCATTTTGCGGCAAGGACATTTGCAGATTAGACGCTTCATTGCCACCATCTGTTGAGCCTGTAGGTGCAATCACCGTTGGTTTCTCTGTGATTTCAATATTTGGTATGTCGTTGGTTTTTGAAACAGGTGATGAACTTGAAGAAATAGATAATGATTTTCCAGTACTAGATTCTAAACTTGAAGCAACGGTACCTTCTGATGATACAATCAGGGATGACACAACAACAGAAGCTTCACTTGAAGACGGCCAGGATTTTGGAGTGGATATTTCACCAGGTATAGCAGGAGCACTCTGTGTTGGGATAATCACATATGTTGAGCTGGTGACTGAGATACTTGTAACAGTAGTGGGTCCTTGGATCTCCGGTTTTGAGTCTGAGTGTGAAGCGGATCCCGTTAACGAGCGGGTATTAACCTCTGATTGAGACTCATAGTTGCTGCTCTTAAAGTCAGTTGATGCAGAACTGCCACCCTCTTCGGTGGGCACAATGGCCGGCGCAGATGTGCTAATGGCAATGTTTGTAACCTCGGTGGTGGTGACTTTAGCATCTGATGATTCAACAACAGTGGTGCTATCGACAACAGTGGTACTATCAACTTCTGATGATTCAGCAACAGTGGTGCTATCGACAACAGTGGTACTATCAGCTTCTGATGATTTAACAACAGCGGTGCTATCAACTTCTGATGATTCATTAGTGATGGTACTTTCGCTTGGAACAATAGTGCTTTGTTGACTCAGTTCGGCAGTTATAAGGGTATTAGAGTTAATGGTTGAGTTACCATATGATGCATGAGTCGATCTTCGACTTGATATAAAACTGGAGACAGTAGATGATAATTGCAAAGTCGAAAAAGATGTTGGAATAACCGGCTCTAAAACGTGAACAGTGTCAGTGTTTCCGGGTCCAAATGTTTCTGTTGAGGTGGAAACTTCCAGTCCAGTCCATGGTTCGGTAGTGGTGACAGTTGGGTTAACAGGTTCTAAAAC
>OGTJ01000069.1_pt1 | contig 74112 bp, 46 predicted proteins | sample 1574611 | NCBI WGS metagenome assembly OGTJ01 (sample SAMN03295858, study PRJEB24534) | human gut metagenome | isolation source: fecal sample 1 from infant 9 | host: Homo sapiens | place: USA: Pittsburgh, PA | collected 2014-07
CCCCCCCACTGACTTTCCTCTTCCCCACTTTTGAGCTACCAAATTGTTATAAGCTGAGTGGTGTCGGAAAAACTCTAAAATAAAAATTGGTTAAAGATCCAACGAGTTTAAACCAACAGTCATTCACTTATTTGTAAATCAACAATATCTCTTCATTAGGAAGAGGCTTTACTCCGTTTTCTCCTTTTCCCTTCTACATCACTAGTAAATAGTTATGTCATGTGTAGTATTGGAATGTAGATGCTCAAGGAATGCACTCTTCTTTTGTCACATGACGCGAGGTTAACATCACTATTAAGTCGTATGATATTCTTGGAGTCATTGCACTAGGTGGTGGTGTAGTTTCTTTATTACCCCGGACGAGATAGCCTGCACGACAGTAATAAAAAAAAAAAAAATTTATTAACAACGAAGTAAGAGAAAAAAAATAAAAAAACTTTCAGTGGAGCGAGTCCCTCAATACATCACTTAGAGATCTCAAATAGATTATATATATCCAACACACCCACACACACTTTCTTCCCCCCCCTTGCATAAGTCCCTAGATGTCGGAGAATGAAATAATACTACGAAACCAAGCATCATCGCTGCCGCCGATGCCACTGCTGTTCTCATCGACTCATGAACAAAACGTACCGCCACCACCACCACCACAATCACCACCACAACATCAACTCAGCACAACTAGACTATCAAAGGGACTAAAAAGTTTACTTTACACTCAACCAAACAAGAGTATCCCGGACGACGACGACGACTTAAATGAAACAATCCCATTACCGGGCCACTACTCCAATGATCAATCGACACCAATCAAAAGCATCAAAGTCATTGACAAACAAAGTCTTCATTATGTTCTACTTTCCGGTATCGCTGGTGGGGTAGCTGGATCGGCCGCCAAAACATTAGTTGCACCATTGGACCGTATCAAAATCTTGTTTCAAACATCAAACCCGGAATTCCTTAAATATCGAGGCACGTTTCATGGCTTGGTACTAGCTGGGAAACGAATTTGGTCAAGTGATGGAATGTGGGGATTGTATCAAGGTCATTCAATTACATTGTTGCGTATTTTTCCCTATGCTGCCATCAAGTTTGTCGCTTATGAACAAATTAGAACCATATTAATACCAAGTGACGTTTATGAAACTGCTGGTCGGAGGTTTCTTGCTGGGTCGTTGTCAGGTTTAGCATCGGTTTTTTTCACGTACCCTTTGGATTTGATTAGAGTTCGATTAGCTTTTGAAACGAGGAATTTACATCATTTGAAAATACATCCACAACATCAACAGTTTTATCAAAGTCATCGTGGTCGAATTTTGCAAACTGTCAAGATGATTTATAATGAAAATCCACCAGTTAGACCTAATGATCCCCGTTGGTTGACTATGATGAGAAGAGTTTTACCATTCAATATTCAACGCATTAGTAATTTTTATCGTGGGTTTGCTCCAACTATAATGGGAATGATCCCTTATGCTGGTGTATCTTTTTATGCCCATGATTTACTACATGATATCTTGCGATCAAAACCATTGCGCAAGTATACAGTACAACCAGCAACTAGGACATCTACATCAACATCAGTTAAAACCAAATCGTCAAGAGAATCACGCCCGCCTTTGAAAGCGTACGCTCAACTTATAGCTGGTGGTATATCGGGGCTATGTTCACAAACGGCTGCGTATCCGTTTGAAGTTATACGAAGAAGAATGCAAGTTGGTGGTGCTGTTGGTGGCGGTCAATTCTTGTCGTTTAAAAATACTGCCGGGTTGATTTATCGTGAAAGTGGAATCAAAGGGTTTTTCGTTGGGTTGAGTATTGGGTATATGAAAGTTGTGCCAATGTTTGCTTGTTCATTCTTTGTTTATGAACGAATGAAGAAATTCTTGGGTATATAGAGAGAGGGAAGCAAGGGAGATAGAGGAAGAAGTTAGAGATATTATTTATACGGGTAAACATTAGAATTTACTACACCATTCTCAAAGTTATCTTTATCCAAAAATCTCGCCCATTGGGTGAACTAAATCTATCTACATTAAATTGCAATCAAAACGTCTATAGTTACTCCTCATTCAAAAGAACCACCACCATTTTCTCTTGCCCGGTCTAGTACCAAATTTAGCACTGCTAGCAGTGATATCCTTGTATCCACTCTTGGCCAAGTCCTTGGCTAAATTGGCAGTAGTACTCAATTTATCAGTACCAATTCTAAAACCCCATCCACGCAACAATTTAACTATACCAGGAGTTATGGCCGCTGTTATTGGCAATCTGATGAATATTAAACTCTTGTGTAATCCATAAGCAATAGCAAACTCAGTCCATGAAAATTGACTCAAAATGTATTGAAACATATTCTGATTGGCTTTAGCTGCTGCTTCTTTTTCTTCTTCTTGCTTTTGGTTTGCATTACCATCTTCATCAATACCAGCTTCAATTTTTTGCACTTCTTGTTGATGCTTCAATTCACCATCACTAACACCATATCCGAATGTCTGTTTGACCTTGTTTTCATAATATTGGATCTTATCTTGTCCCATTGAATGAACAAGGACATAACATATGGGTAAATCAATCATTGAAAGGGCCAAGTATACCGCCAAAGCAGGGTATCCGTACTCCTTCATTAACGCCTTGATTCCCTGTGGTTTTTTTCCTCTTGGTGGTGGAGGAGCATGGGCATTGTGAGTTGCTGATGATGAAGACGTCGAGTTGAATCGAATTGATGTACGCTTGAAGGGACTCTTGATTGAATTGCGCAATGCATTGAAGTAGGTTCGCGTGGGGGAGGGTATTGTTGTGATACGGAAAAATGACCGTAATGGAGATACAGGTCTGAATGGGTACATCGTGGGGAGGGGACAACTAGTTGAGTATAGTGTATTCGATGTAGAATCCTCTTGAGGATGAGAAACTTAGATGTTTGAGTTTTTTCGCTTCTACGTCAACGGCCAATTTTCGCACAATGGGATTCTAGAAGGATGATATTCCGGCGACGTAGAAGGGTGCTCACATTGGAGTCGAAATGACTGGATCAATCCTGTCTTTCTATGCTATGCAACTATCAATATCGAGGGCCACCTTGCTTATAGTTTTCTTATGCTCTGTGTAGCTCTACAGAGACATTCGGAGTTAAGACTCCAATTCAAATCCTTTTTTTTATCCTCTATGTACAAACAAACTCTATCTAAACTTTGAATAGTACGCTTCATCAGCATGTCTAGATTTCACCAAATCAATAACCTCTTTCAGATAAACATCCTCTAATTTTTCCCCACCAATCAATACTCTCTTTTCATGTTTTCTTTGCTCATCTTTCGTCATAACCACAACATTTTGCAAACTAATTTCCTTTGATGGATCCCATTTACTCAATGCTAATCTAGTTGAATAGTTTGATATGGGTGATTTACCTCTAAACACTTCTTCCAAGATGTAACTTACATCAGCCATGGAAATCTTGACCCGTTGATCTTCTTCACCGATACGCAATTGCTGTCCTGCCAAACTTTGCAACATGTCATCATAGATTTTGTACCTGTTTTTACCTTCAATTGGTTCCATTGGATAGCCAGATACTGTAGTCAAGATATATGTAGCAATTGCCAAACCAAACATACCAGGCATAGTTCCCAACACCGGTAATATACGAACACGAAAATCCTTCAACGCAGATAATTGATCAACTTCACCCTTGACAATCTCTTCTTCCGCCAATGGTAAAAGTTTAGCCTTTCTTGGATCAGGCTTCTCGGCTGAGAATATAAATGGAATACCAGTGGTTATACCTCTCTTTTTCAATACAATACGAATTTTTTTACACAAGGGATCTTCTTCAGTTTTGGATATATCAGCAACATTGATTCGAGTTGGGTCAGACTTAGTAGCTGCACCACCTGATGAAACAATGGGGATGCCATGCTGATGACAATAGGTCAATAAATCACACTTGGTATCGAAATTATCAATACAATCAATGACATAAGTGGGGTTGAAATCTAGCAACTCTTGGGCCAGGTCCAAATTCCACAACTTATTTTGCACATCAATTTCAATCCATGGTACAATTTGCAACAAGTGGGTTTTCAAACAATCAACTTTGGAAATACCAACATCCGATATCGTCGCCACAGCATGACGGTTTAATGAACTCAATGACACTTGATCAAAATCAATTATTCGTAAATGCTCAACTCCCGAACGTGCAAGCATGGTTGCAACCCAAGATCCAACACCACCAGCACCAACAACTATAATCCTCTGATTTCGTACTTTGGCCATTCCTTCTACAGTGAGGAATGCATAGTTTCTTGCTAGTTGTTCACGAATGAGCTCTTCTGAATATTCATCAGGTGAAAATTTTCGTTGTCTGGGTGGCTGCAAAGTCTTCTTCGTTGTGGATTTCTTGAGTGGAGCACAGTATCTGTGGTATAGTTCCACCGCTGCAGTAGTTATAGCGGCTGTGGCAACCACTGTTAGCACCACGTTTCTTGACATTTGATTCAATACTTTAATTTTGTGCTTATCGAAATCATCTCGATGTAATAATTTTCTATTTTTTTTTTTATTCTTTTACAAAACTTGAGTCGCGCTGATCATCATGATTCAATCTACAATATTGTCTTCTTTTCTTTGAAATATATATTCTCAAAAACTATACAACCCTGCTGAATTGAAAACCCACAAATGAGCAAGCTCAAACTGAAAGGACGACCTCGTTGCAGGTCAACCTACAACTTTGACTTTTCGCCTTTTCTTCCAACGGTACATTTAATCAAACCATTTGGATCCGATGATGGGTAAAACAACTCCTTGTTGTCTTTGATTCCCTTCCATTCCAAATTGAACAAAATGTAGTGCTTGTTTGGTAAGACATAAGTAACAGTAGCAATTTGTTTAACATTGGCCAAAATCTTTTCACACATATTGTACATGGTTGCTTGCACAGATGGTGAATTCTCCTTGCAAAACAATTCCAAAGTGACACCTCTTGCTTCATTGTAGGCACGGTCAAACACTTGTCCATTCTTCATGATATATTCTAATGAACTGACTTGCTTTGGGTCAAAAGTCCAAGTGGATGACACATCAGTCGATAAGATTCTATCCTCGGTTGGCTGCAAAGTAGTGTAGTCACAAACATTGTATCCGTAAAACATAGATCCAGTTGATTTCAAAACAGTTAAATCCTTGATTGATGAAGACAAGGTTAATTTCTTTGTTAATGAGTCGTAAGTCAAAAAAGTTTGACGAGTTTCTGGTCCTTCATGTTTGAATGAATGTGGGTGATCCCTACCCTCCAACTTAATCTTTGTCCACTTGGCTTGAACAATGTAAACTTCAGCACCTTCAACTTGTTCATATTTTGAAGTGAAGTGTTTTGCTAAATGAGCAGCGAACGATTCAATTGGCCAAACGTTGTTATTTTTTGCTTCAACCAAAATGGTGTTTTTAACAGTATCTGTAGGAACAACTGATGAGTTGTCAGCTTTGGTATATGAAGTTTCGAATTTACCTCTCAACAATACTTGCACATTGGCTTCGAGAACATCTTGAATGTTTGGATCATGAGCGTCTTTTCTAACTTTTAAAAACTTGACGTTTGCTTTACCGTAGGAGCTATCGAATAATTCTGCCATTGTATTGTATGAATGTTTGTCTGTAATATGATTTGATGATAGGGGAAAGGAAAAAGCTGAACAAACAATTGTAATGGTGATTTACTGTCCTATTTATATACACTTTAGGCGAACCATATTTTGTTATCAATAATCCAATTTAATTTTGGATAAAGGGGGAGATTATATTTTGATTTCGCAAAACCGCGCGATGTAGTTCGGGTTAAAACGAAGATTTGTTTTGTTTCTGTTGGCGCACTGCGGAGAATGCCGAACGTCAAGACACACAATCCAAACGGCAAGTTCCACTTCCTTCTCCTCCACTGGTGAAAAAAGTCAGACCATTTTTTTTTGAATTACATTGTGGCTAATGCCGATGCAGTTGTTTTCTCATTACTACTATATACTCTTCTTATCAGTAACTTCTACTGCTTCACTTGCATTGGTTTCTTTTGACTCTGGTTCCTCAGCAAATCTCAAATTCTTAGTTCTCGAAGGACTTGTAGCTTGTGTATCTACCCCAGTGGACTTGACCGAATCAGTTATGGTTTCCAAATTCTCCTCAATTGTGGATGCTTTGGTGTTAGTATTGGTGTTGGTATTGTTGCTGTAGATCAACTCCGCAGTTCTTATCCATCTCCTTCTTCTTGTATATTTGGAAAATGTGTCTTCGGTAGATGGCTTCTTCCATACATTATCGTAGTAAATGTACCCCTCATCCGTTGAAGGATTGGCTGTTGTCTTTGATCGCTTGGAACTTGGCAAAGTTATGGCCCCATCATTAGTCAAATCCAATCTCCAAGTCTTGTCTACCCACCTCCAAGTTGCTCCTTGTAAATTGGGGTCGCTCGACAAGTTTGTATCATCAGTTGCAGCATTTGGAAGTTTGAACGTATCGATTGAGCTGCTTTCGTTCAAAAACTCATCAGTCCAAGGCGTTCTTTCATAAGATAACAAGTTTGACGTCCAACCAATTCCAAGCCATCTTCTTTGGTTCTCATAAATGACGTAGGTAAATCGAACAGGTTTGTTTGATGGGTTATCGACATTCTCGTTCTTTTGTACCTTGGCAAATGCAGCTGCAAATAACGAGTTCTTCCTCGACTGTGATAAATCCAATCCTGTCAAATAAAAGGAAATGACTCTAGCAGCTTTGATCTTCCAGACTATTCTCCTAATCACGACAGAATAGGATGAGTGGTAAGTAAGCAAAAATAACCCCGTAAACAACAATACGATACGAGGCTTGATCAATAAGAATGTGATTATCAAGTAAATAGGAGTAAGGAACAATGTTGTAAACAAAAGTCTCTTGATATCATAAGCAGTCAATGATAACGAAGTGATGGGAAATATCAACATATCTGCCTTGATACAAGTTGCAGTCAATGCATGAACCACATCATCCAATGTGGGACTCACTTTTGTTTCCTCAATAATCTTTTCATTCAACAATGCAAACAACGTAATTACACCCACAATTATCAAGTGACCAAACCATGTCACCAAGTTTTCAAAATACAACACTGCAAAAGCATATAAACTCACGAGAACAATATTTACCCAGTAATCCTCATTAGTCCAAGTGGCAATTGCTAGTAATTTATTTATAATTAATAAATACGGGTATGCTCTGACAAGAGCTTTCGACACAACTGGTGGAGTGGATGACAACAATGGCGAGGATTGTAGTTTCTTGTCTTCAGAATGTGACTTGCTTTTGGATGATTCATCGGTGGAGGCAAAGTTGGCTCTCAACTCACCACTTGTGTTTCCAGCATCTGCTAGAGTGTTGGCAATGTTGTCAAGCCGTGATTGAGTATCCGAATTTGATCTGGTGGTGGGCTTTTTTGCGGTACTGTCAGAACTTGACATGCTAGATATAAGTGTGTAGTAAGAGACGAATTGAATAGATGGATTGGATATGGATTTTTTCAGGTCCCTAATACCTGAATGCGACCAACAATTTGTACTCTGTAGTCACTTGTAAGTAGTTGCTGTTGGTAAAATAAATAATGTTGGGGGTTTTTATCAATTGTGATTTTTCTGTTGTAAGCGCAACCAAAATAGCCTGTGATATTCATCAAACGTTGAGTGGAGTTTACATACAATGTATAACCACAAACGTATCACGCTTATATGATATAGACAATGAATTTCTCCAACATCTTATCAAAAGAGATCAACAAGCGAAAGAAGCAGTCACATAAAAGCTTCAACAAGTCCAAAAGAGTAAAACACAACCCAGACAAGAGTTTTGGACTACGGGATGAGAGAATAGATAAGCAAAATGAGGATGGTGCTGTAGAAACAAATGAAGCGAATCCGAACGGTGTTATCACAGATTTATCGCCAGATGCTGAATTTGTCTTGTCTAACCCCAGGAAGAATGAATTGAGCGAATCCGAAATCGATGAAAAATTGAAACAGTACAACGAATACGACAGCAGCTTGACCAAGGACGACAAATCGAGAAAGCTACAGTACTTGTTGCAATTAGATCTCCGAAATAAAAAGTATAAAGATTGGCTTGATCAGGAAGAGCCGTTTTATCAAGACCCGCTGAAGCAAACCATCACCCTTAATTCCATAATCGAAGCAGAACAGAATCAACGTCAATTACGAATCCAGATCCGGGTATACTTGAAAGAAATCATTCGAGAATGGGATTCACAGCATAACAAGTCTGATGAGGATGCTTCACTACTAAAAGAAACGAAAAAAGGAATTGTTAATCTCTTGTACAAGTTGAGGAGTGGCAAGATCCCAACAGAAGCACTCGTTTCATTGTCAACTATAATCTATTACCTACAATCAAACCAATTCAATAAAGCCAATGAAAGTTATATGAAATTGAGCATTGGTAATGTTTGTTGGCCAATTGGTGTTGTTAATGTAGGAATTCACGCACGAAGCTCCAGTCTGAGGATCACGGGAAGTAAGAATGTCAGTAACATCATGATGAACGAATTAACACGGAAGTGGATCATAAGTGTCAAGAGGCTCATCAACTTCAAGGAGAGAAGGTACAATCAGTCTGGTGTATAGCGCTACCGATAATTTGCAGCCGATAGTAACATCGCACAGTATATTGTAGCTCTAGTAGTGGGAGTTTCGATAGCTTTAAATGAGTTACATATGTCCTTCTGTTTCGTCTTCTATGCTCCACCTTGTTTAGCTCAATATAGGTGTTTAACTCGGTAACCTTTTAGGGCTGAGCCCTAATTTGACATTCACACGACCGTCACTATCAACAGAGAAAAAAAAATCACCACGAATCCTTCTCGTAATTTGGGTGAAAAATTAAATTCTGATAACGAAACCTCTGTTAACCATCCACATACCAACCTACACTATACAACAATGGCCAAGGAAATCAAAGACATAAAAGAGTTTGTTGAATTAGCTAGAAGATCAGACGTCAAATCAGCTATTGTCAAAGTCAACACCAAGATCAACGCCAATGGTAAAAAGTTTAGACAAACTAAATTCAAAGTCAGAGGTTCTAAATATCAATACACTTTGGTTGTCAACGATGCTACTAAAGCCAAGAAATTGCAACAATCATTGCCACCAACTTTGAAAATCACCAACTTATAAACGACTTGTTGAATGGAGATTTGAATGATGATGGGAATGTGTGTAACACTTTTTTAATGGAATGATATATAATTTTTTTTTTGCATTACTAGAGAGAACGGAGCGTTGTAATGTAGGAGAACGAACAAGTACAAACAAGGAGATTTGGACGAGTAATTGTGTTTTGGATTAAGAGCTTTTGAGTTTGGACCATTGGACGAATGGGATTTGTTTTTACTCAAGTTTGTCCAATGTGAGCAACAACCCAAACAGCTCTGTTCAGTGACCAGTCTCTGTATCCTTAAACGGAGTGCTCTGAATTGTACAACTGCTCGATTTGTAATCCTCTTCTCTCTTGTGTTTTCTAAATTTGATCATTAGATTAACACACCTGACCGTATACACCTTATTGGAACATGTGTATCCAATCTTCTTCTGCAGATTGATAATTATACTTCCCTCAGTACCGCCCACTAGACCTACTCAATACACGTAAGTTAACCTTCAAAAAACGATATCTACTTGAGAAATGTTTTTGTGTTATATCTCATTACAGTATATAATGAATCTAATCAACCAACTTGCTATAGAGAAGAGGTCTCTGCTCAAATAACATCCTCCATTTCCTCATCATCATTGTCCCCTTCCGCTTGATCTTCATTCTCCTTACCTTGGTCGTCATCATTGAGTCCTAACCTTGCTGCTCTCTCAGCATCCCTTAATTTTCTGTATTCAGGCTTCAACACCCATTTCGAAGTATAGGGACCTTTTTTAATCAATATGGCAATTGAATCCAATGATTCTTTGAGGTACGATTCCGGTTGCTTTGTTCGTTCTTTTAACCCCTTAATAGACCAGTACTCGTACTCTTCAAACAATCTAAACAACAAGTCCAATAGATCTTGTTTGGGCATTCTGATGGCTCTACCATCAGCTTTATTCTTGGGTTGAGTAGATTTAAGAAACACAGAAGTATTGTTACCTTTGATTGAAGGGCCAGCATTTGATTGAATAACTCCAGGGATCTCATTAAGTAAAGTGACTTTTGGTCGTGGCGGACCTTGAATATTAGCATCACGACTCTTGATTAATGCCGAGTAGTTTTGATCTCTTCTTGACGGAACAATAGAACAATCGTGAACAACTTTACCCAAAAGACTAGTCTTTTTAGGAATGGTTTTAACGAATGGAATGTACTTTTTAACTGGTTGTCCATCGGAGCCATCCCCATTCTTTTGCACTCGGAAATATTTGAATTTTCTTCTTGGCTGAAACTTTTTCTTCTTATCGTCAGTTTCTTTCAATACTGGTTGTTGGGGCATTTCACCAACTTCAGTCAATTCTTGTTTAAACTTCTTCAAGTTCTCCTCTGTGAAGGCGTAAGAATTACGAACCTGCGTATTGAGCATTTTGATATCATATTCTTGTGGGATATCAGCTTCCTTCTTTTCTAAAACAAGCTTTACTTCTAGTTTACCTTTGGGGTCTTTACGAATTTTAACATTTCCTAGTTGATTGCCTTTCTTCATTGATTCGGGATCATTCCATTTCTCCATCAAATACTTGGGCAACTTCACAAGCCACACTTTTTGATCACCTCGGCTCAAGTTCATATCTAGTGATTCATTCTCTTCTAAGTAATCTTCTGGGTCAGAGAGGATTGATGGGTCTTCATCAAATTCACTCGTCGTAGAAGGAGGGGCGTCGTCAGTGCCATTTGTTGTTGTAATGCCAGATTCTTTCTTGGGTTCAGGAGTTTGAGTGGGCTTTTTGACGGGACTCGTCTTGGCTGAGCTCATAGTAGATAGGTTAGAGTGATATGCAATGGAGTGTTGCGTATGTGGAAACGAGTGAGTGATGAGTGTCCTTTCCTGCCCTCGATAAAGATAAGGGAAGAGTAAGGGGGTGTCGTAACTTGAGTGCAATGTTTTCAAATGGCAAAGAAAAAGAAAGAGTTGTGTCGCGACAAAGGAAACATATTTAAAAGGGTCTCACATCGTGACCCAACATAACCGTCACCATTGTACTATGATCTTCTCAGCTCCGTTGTATATAAAGGAGAGACATTGCGGATATTGCAATGATACTAAACAGGACTACTATGCATTGGAAAGCCAAGCAAAAGCAGCATCAACGGGGACACAACAGCGTGGCAGGGACAAGCAATCGATAATGGTGGGGTCTACAATTACATCAATGACGTGTCAGAACTATGATGAATTGATAAATCAGGGATTCAGACGATCAGGAACTTTTTTATACAAGAGTGATTTACTAAGGACGTGTTGTCGCTTGTATACAATTCGTACCAATATGTCATATTTTAAACCAACAAAGAAACAACGCAAGGCAATCAACAAGTTTATTAAAGAGATTGTCCCTGATGAATCGCAATTGAGCCCTGTGGTGAAGAATTCATTCAATTTGGATCGATTGGTGGAAGCACAATTGAAATCAACGACATTTAAAATCGAGTATGAACCATCAAAGTTTAGTAAAGAAAAATTTCAACTATACAAGAAATATCAAGTGGCAGTACATAATGATGATCCCGATGATATTACTGAGAAATCATTCACGAGGTTTCTTTGTCACTCACCATTCACAAGTGATGAGATACGCGGTATTGATGCGCAATGGCAAAGTCTTGATGTTAACAACTGGTCCGTAAATAGTCAAGAGAAAAGAATTGGTCCTACTCATGCATGCTATTATCTCAATGACAAGCTAATTGCAATTTCCATATTGGATTTCTTACCTAGTGGGATATCATCAATATATTTCATTTGGGATCCCGATTATGCACATTTGTCATTGGGGACTATTCTGGGGATCAATGAAGTTCAAATGTGTCAAGCATTGGGGTTTGATTGGTACTACTTGGGATATTATATTGAAGATTGTGACAAGATGAACTACAAGGCTAAATTTGGAGGCGAAGTGCTTGATGTTTGTAGTGAGACGTTTTATCCCATAGAAGATGTGAAGCCATACTTGGCAAATGGTCGATTATTTGTTATTGGAACCATTGGTGAAACCAAACAGGGGAAAGAGTCGGAGTGTGAAGCTACGGGGCATGCTAAATCTGCAACAATTTGTGAAGTTAATTATAATGCAGCTGAGGATTTGTATGGTGGGGAAGAGGTTTATGCTAATGCAAAGAGAGAAGCTAAGCAACTACTTAGTGATTATGATATAGGTAGAACTGATGAGTACAAGTTGCCACAAGTGATGCCGGGGTTGATTCCATTACTGAAGATACTACTGTGGTTAGATGAAGAAGTCATTGATGAAGACACACCAATCAAGATCAACATGTTTGGTGGGGTACATAAATTCCAATTTGGCAAATTGAATCATGAAGGAAGGGGCTTTTACATTGATTGTATTAGATTGTTTGGGTTAGAAAAGATGCAAAACTCAACCATGATCTTACAATAGGGGACAAAATCTCACAAGAGAATGATGTTGTGCTCTTTTCTGCTTTATCAATTATCTTATATTAATATATACTTGAGATGGGAATTCCAAAGGAAGATGACGTCCAAGGGATGAGAGTAAAAAAAAGAAAACAATATTTTGCAAAACCAATATTGGTTTCAACAGAATCATATCAACAACATGATGATAAACCCAATCATTAATGAATTCATCATTGCATAAAGAAACGAAGTTGACAAGGTTGCAAACAAGGCAGAACTTGAATTTGGTGAACAATCTTCAGAAATTCCATGCAAGGTGACATTGGTTTGGTTTTGATACAATTTCAATTCCGATGAATTTGGTGAATCGATTGATGAGTGATGAATTAACTTGTCCAATTTGGTTTTGCCAAATTTGCCCTCGTCTTCTTTGGACCAATGATTTTTGGTTTTGTTGACTAGTTTTTGCGGCAACACTTTGACGTCTTGCAAGATGTGTTTGAAATTCTTTGATCGAGAAAGATCTTCCGAATTGTCTTTGTCATTTTGCTCGTTATCAATAATCACCGGTGCTGCTGGTTCTTCATTTGGCTGTTTGATTTCCTGTTCCAAAGATGGTGGCAATAACTCATTCGTCACTTCATCATCCTCACTTTCATACACTTCATTTCTCAAAGCTTCCAAAGCATCAAAAGAGTAACCTTGATCCAATGATTGTTTCAACTGGGCTATTTGTACCGTATCATCAGTTTGAACATATTCATCCATTAAACTTTGAAGGCGCAAATCATTTGCCAATTCAATATCAGCACAAGCCAATTTCGTCATGTTTGCATAATGGAAAACCAAACTTCTACCAACAATATAGCTCTTTGATCTCTTGTTTAATGACAAATATGGATCAGTGAATTTGAATTCAAAACAAGTACTATTTACAGCACCATGTTTACCTGATAAATCACCCACTTGACAATACCCATCATGTTTTTGAGCAAGACAATCAGGACTGGAGTTGTATGGGTTGAAATGCAATCCACAAGCTTCACAATTGCCGTTTTCCGGTACTGATCGTTCATGAATATGGTAATAAAATGGACCTTCATTATGAGGGAATCCAGTCATGTCAACGTGAACATTTACATGTTTACCTGATGAAGTAAAGACAACATTTCCTTTGATATCCTTATTGCCACCAAATGGAAAATCAGCAATGGCGACAATGTTTTTGGGATTCTTTTTGATTTTAGGAGCTTTATCTGATAGACAAGTTGTTGCTAAAGTGAGACTGAGAAAGAATATGGATGAAAGTAACTTCATGGTGGGGAGGAAGATTAGGTTGTTGATGGTACTGTGCTGAAAGGAGGGAAAGAGAGGAAGAAAGGGAAGTGTTATGGAAATGTTGGAATGTTATAGAGTTGTATATAAATGTATTAAGTTTTTTCTGATAGAATGGTGTTTTTGTTATGGAGAAGTTGCAAAAAAAAAAAACAACCAAAAAAAAAAACAAAAAAAATGGGAAATTTGAACCTGGTAGCGAAAACGCCATTCAAACGTATAAAGACATAGTATCAACAGTCTTGAAGCATTCAGCTGGCCATTAACAGTCATGGCCATAATCACCTAGACTTTTGCGACATCACAGACTTGGTTATGACTAGTGCAAAAGAGTTGGAGATTGTAGAGAGTTTGTAACATAAAGTTTCTGTAGCATTTGCAAAGACAAGGGTAATCATTAACAGAATTGTTTCCCAGTGTACAAAGACAAGTACGAGTGAACCCTCTCTAAAAAATAAGAACCTATCTTTTTGATGAGTTACTCTCTGACTCTTGAAGTATAGTATTCAACTTGGTGGAAAGCTCTAAAATGTGTGTGATTTCTCCTAAGAAATTAGCTGGTTGAGTGTACTGGTTTACAAAAAAACAAAACAAAACAAAAAACCTGTTGGGGTTATTGAAGAACAACGGTGGCCGGAACAGGCCAATTAGTTAAGCCCTCCGAATGCGCTTTGTACTATTATTATTATTATTCCCAGTTTGGGCTTTCCAACTGTTTTCCTTTTTTTGTTTCTATTAAAACACAAAAACTAATTCTCGCGTGACTCTTCTACGAGAGATAAAAGAGGAAAAAGGGGAGGGGAGGATGAAGTTGGTGAGTAAAAAGCATTCCGACTGATTGTAGGATTAAGTCTGGTGTCCACAAGCCCACAGCTAAAGTAGAAGTAATTCGTATCATCACCAAAGTACCGAAATCGAAGAATCCAATTTCAAATTTGATTTCTTTTTTTTTCGTCAACAAACGTATGACAATATATGCCTTAGTATATATATATCCCCTCTCCTTTATCTGAAGAGCATCTGGTAGCACATACTTCTCCTTTTTTGTCGTTCTTTCATCCGAAAACAAAACACAAAAATGCAATGGAATCAGTGATCAAAAATCAATATGCACCACCTGATTTTGCCAACCATCAGCAGTCAACTACTGAGGGTCACTCAATTGATGGCAAAATGCTGGCTGATGAAATGAGTCACTATATACACTACAAGTGTAAAGTGTGGTGTGATACACGTAGACTGTATACACCTTGAAATTGAGTGTTATCTATTTATCTATTGTTAAAAATACTTGTTGAGTGGAAGGAACATCTAAAAGGCTTTTAGTGTTTTACTACTCCACACTTTTTAGTTATATAACACACACACAAATAAAAGTAATACGTAATACGTAATACAACTTTTTTTCAACAATCTCAACAACATTTCTCCCCCCCGTTGTTGACAAAAAACTATAAATACTTGAGCAAATTCCCCAAAAATCCAAATACCACTTACTTTCCTTCACTACCTTCTTTATACATCAAGAAACAAACAACTATTACACACACACACACACACACACACTAACTCATATATACTAACTAACTAACTATATCAACACTTTACAATACCATGTCAAAAACAAAGAAATGGACAGTCCATGAAAAACGCCCCCAAGAACCAAAATGGTTTACTCATAACGGTTACATCAACACTGACCCAACCAAGATTAAGAAAAACGGTGCTGGCAGAAACAATTGGGGTCAAGATGGTGATGAATCCGATTACACATTGTTTAACAAAAAGAGTACAAGAAGAAACTCCAATCATGATGTCAATGAATTGAAATTGATGCAATTGAATAATTCAATTGATGCTAAATTTGCATAAAAAAAAAACAAGGATTTAGCTGTAATGAGAGACGTTTGACATACACCACTTGCTACGATGTTTTTCTTTTTTTTTTGATGATGATGATGATGATGATGATTTGATGATTTGATGAGGTGTTATATGATTTAATTACAATTTCTTTGTATATAAGAGCTTTTGTTTGTATAGAAAGGATTTCATATAATCACAATGATGTTTATAATGATAGAAATGACACCTACTCTATATGACCAAACCACTCAGTAACCATCCTTTGAAAACTAATTTTTTAGCTCCCCTTCCTCGGCATTTCTCTTGTTTCGTTCATTAGCTTCCAACACTTTCTCCATCTCTGCTTTCCATCCTTTCTTCTTTTGTCGTTCAACATAAACAGCTTTATTCTGCAACACTCGATCAACAATAAATTCAGTACTCATATGATCATATTTATGTTTAGGTAAAGTTTCATAAACACCAGCACCAGCACCACCACCATTATCTTCATTCTTTTTGGCAACTTCATCATAAACTGATTCATCAACATCAGTAGGTCCATGATACACTTTAACCACATTGCCAATGCGGGCAAGAAATTGTCTCGTGGGGACATACGGTGCATTCAAAACAATCCCATCAACATAGCGACATTGTAATACACACAATGATCGTTCAAAAATATTCATAATGGGGTAGTTTAATCCTTTGTATTTGTTTACCGTCAAATCGTCATGGATTCCAACAATTACTTTAGCTCCCAATTGTTGAGCTCGGTGGTGAACTAGCTTCAATACTTCTATATGCCCTGGGTGGAATAAATCAAATCCACCATCAATGTAAACATATTTGGAATCTTCATCTCTAGTGTTGTCCTTTTCCGCAACTGTTTTACTTGGTTCAACAATCGTCTTCAACTCATCGGGAGTGTTTAAATAGACAACAGCACCCGGTTTCAACCCGGTTTCATCAGTAGCATACTGCGTAAACCTGTCCAAATTATCACCATCGTTAATCAATTTTTGCCAGTTTTTGGCCACATTCAAATCATGATAATGATGGTTCTTGGACATCAACAACATTCTTCCAACTAAATCAGTAGTACTAATGTTGGGAGTACGTTTAACAACAACAAATTTACCTAAATCTTTAACCACTTGATAAGTATCTTCACCATTGGCATCAGTTGTAATGTCATCTCCATGAACAACGTATTTACATCCGTATTCATCCATGACTTTGGGGTCGGTGACGTATGGTGCATTGGCAATGGCTTTAGTTGACCACTTACAGGCATCAACGGCAGTCATTCGTTCATCTAATTTCATGACACAGGGTCCCTTATTGGCAAGAATCTCTTCATCGGAATGAACACCAACGTAGAGCTCTTTACCTAATTGACGTGCTTGTAACATTGCACCTGCGTGTCCTACAAGACAAAAAGGGTTAGTATTCACGGACGGTTTCTAAAAAAGATCCAGTATTCTTATTTGAAAAACATACCATGATGGGCGAAATCAAAGCAGCCATCGACCCAAATTCGACAATTTTCAATTCCCTCTGGTCTTTCAAACATATTGGGGAAATCAGTAACGGTGCAACTATCTGTGGCAAAAGAGCGTGCAAACAATGATGAAGAATGTGTAGAAACTTCCAAAAAAGAGACGTCAAAAAAGGTAATTTTCATATTTTCACAGGCACGCGCAAAACTCAAAGACAGCAGCTACCAGTTGCCCCGCTAGAATTTGTTTCAGCCTCACAAAGATGCAAAAAGTAACTCACCAATTGCCAGCTACAACAAGTCAATCCCCCCCCTCCCCTACACACACACGTACTGTTGTTTAAAACCAACAGAGTGAGTCACCCGATTGCAATCATCTTCTTTTTTGAACCAACTATGTAAAATACATATACATCTACAAAGACTGCACCATCTCCTCCCTTATATAAACCCTGATTGTTGTTGTTGACCAACTTCGATGGAATTTTGCGCATTTCGTTTATTCCTCAGTTGACGTTGCGTATAAGCCGGTTTAGGCTGTTGTGGTTGACCATACTGTCCACCTCGTACATTCCTCTGTTGATCATATGAATAATATGGTTGTTGTTGTTGCTGTTGCTGTGACCACCCACCGCCTTGCATACCTCTTGTTTGTGTCTGCGCTTGACCAAAATGTGCTTCACTCCCACCATAGGTTCCAGCAGTAACACCACTCCCACTATACTTTACTCCACCCTGTGCTTGCCTCTCTTTAGCCATCTTCACAACACAGCAATAAATCATTCCGGCATTTCTTGTCGAGCACTGATGAATCCACCCAAAAAAACTACCAATTATCGGTGGGAATGTAATCAATAAATCAAATCCAATATTGGCTTGCATTTGAGCCATCAACTTGTTTGGCAAATGGAATTGTTCATTGGCTAATGAAACCAATCTCATGTGGATCAAATACATGACTAAAGGACCCAACACCGGAAAGAAAAACACGGCAAATGGTACGAGTCCTAACCCACAATCCATTCCTACGCCACAAGATCCACAAAGACATTTGTCATGGGTCCAGGCCATAGATTGGATCTTGGCCCACGCTTTTTGTTCCTGCTTTGTAGTAATATCGGGTGGGAGCTTCAATTTTTTGCCAGTGGTTTTATCAGTGTATGGGTCAGTGTTGTTCCAATGATCTTCGGCGTAGTCATTAAATTTGTCCATGACGATACCATACCCGGGGATATTCTCTAGTTGCTCTTGAAATTGTGACATATTAGCTTATCGGGGAATAGATGAAAAGGTCGTAGATGATTACTGATTTGTATTCACTTGATAGTAGGGTTACAAGCCTTGCGTGAATAAAAAAGAATGAGTTAGTCGAAGCGCTATGATTTGTAGAAGTCGGCTCTAAAAGTTTTTGCTATTTGGCACGATTTTGTGGCTTGTGATATCTTTTTATTGTCGCGGAGTATTTTGACACCTTAATTATTTTCTTCTGTCCTGGTTGATTGATTTTATACACATTCGCAAGTTCACTTACCAATATATGAAAGATGTTAGACATTGCTCAGAAAGATCCCGTTTCCCTTTCTTAAAAAGTATGGGGACTTTCAAAACCTCAAGAAGCATGGCATCTTTGATCTTATCGCACTTAAATTCGACACAACAATCACCATCCGGGACATTGTGGTTATTACATCAATCCTAAAACCAAAACACCGTGATGGTTTCGATAAATCCCGTTTTAAAAAACGCTCTTGAGCAAAACTACACTATTTTATTAAAATGGTAGAGGAACACTTTAAATATGCATTACGGGGCATCAAAACTTCTGCTACCTTGTACTTTCCTTAAACGTAATCTATGAAAGAAAGGGACAATTATACAACAACGTGCCGTTTCTTTTATAGAAAAAGAGGATCAACTCATACACCCATGGAACTTCACGGCTTACCAATTGAGAATCTCATCAGAGTGCTTCCAATAAAGCAGAATTTGAGGTGTCTTCCCAGAACAACAATCATAATTTGGCTTAAATTTCTCTCACAACGATAATGGATTGAGCTACTAGCTCAAAGTGGCATTGGATATCGTATAGCTACAAGCACAGGAGCGATTGAAGTAATGACGACCCCGGGAAAATTCCTTGTATGTTTACACGGGAAAAAGAATGAAAGACGATTGGATAAAAGATAATGTTGGAGAGGCTCTTTAGTGATATTTTATTTATCAACTTTGGCCCACAGGTTGGAAACAAGTATTTTAAAAAGTATTTGGTATTTGATTATCACTATGTGAAGGACCTCATTTTCAAAGAGATATCATTTTTCCCAAATTTACGTATTTTGGAGTCGTGACGACGAATATATAATCATCCACACATGGGGTCATTTTATGGTTTACACGTGTGTTTCTGTGATTGTACGTCATGTTAGAGTTGTAGAAACTCCAGCCATATTAAAAGTAGACGAGGATTTCCCAAATTTGTTCATTAATCATCCTTGTAGTTAAAAATGATTTTCATTTCATAAGGGTGCAAAACACCTGGCGTCATCGCTTTTTCCAAAGAATTCGGTAAATTGACGTGATTATGACAATCAAGCAATACATGGTGTTTGTTAGCCATATGAGGAATTGCTATTCTAAGAGCCGCAAATTGTTCAATTCGTGAACCAAGCACAACACGGCAGCTTTCGTCACCATAGCATAGATTGATCAATGTTTATTCTCCCAACACCTAAAATGTTTCATCCAATCAACTCATTCAACTCCTTTTTCGACACCGGAATCATAACTCCTTCAACATCTTTATTACATATAGCACAACTGGATATCTTTTGCACTTTAAACCGATTCAAAAAGCAAGCTTGACAGAATAAATGACCACATTGAGTCTTGATTGGTTTCTGGTAATCTTTCTTGCAAAGTATACACTTGAACGGTATGGTTGAAGTTAGGGAGTTGTTGATCTTGATGCTCTTCTTATTGTTTTCGTTGTTTGCGACTACGTCTTCCCATTCTTTCTTGATTGGTTTCTTCTGTTTTGATTCATCTCTAATGTGAAGGAATTTGCAAGTATCACCGTATCCACAATAACCCGTCTGTTGGAAATCTTTACACACATCAGGTTGAAAATCCATAATTGTTGTGATGTTGATACTTTCAGGAACCGGCTTTATCGATGACGTCTTTGCTACAGTGGCCACTGGGGGCAACTCTTCATTGTCATTTTCAGCTTTCGGTAGTAGCAGTGATGACGAAGAAGATGTGGACGTCGGTAAAATCTTTCTTGGTGGTGTGGATGCAGTAGCATTGGTCAACTTTGACCGTTTTATCGATTTTCGTTCCTCCGGAGTGAACGTGCCTTCTGGATCATCATTTCCAAGCTCCGTGGTTTTTCTCTTGAAGCTGCTAGTGGGATCCTTGACGACTCTTTTCTTGAACATATGAGTATGGGATGGCAAAGTCAAATTTCAACTATTCGGCTTTATTTATCTTTTTTTTTTTTTTTTTTTTTTCCGCATCCTCAAAAACTTTCGCAACTTACACCGAACAAACAAAAATCCACATGATTAAGCATCAGTTCTATGCATTCTCGTTCCAGGTCATCACTTACTACAGCTTTGACTGACAGGACATGATGTTATTTAAAGGAATCAACCAGCTACTTAAACCAAAACTGACCACCGCTCTCAGAAGGGTGTGGTTCTCTACAGAAGCAACACCATCATACTTCAAACTATTTCCTCATAATTTCCCTCAGGGTGGCCCACCAAAAGATCCATTCTTTATCAATGAAAAACAACTCCGTAAAGAGTATCGTACTTTGCAAAGCTCAAATCACCCGGATGTGTCATCAGATACTATAGCATCACTGAATATCAATCAAGCATTTACTCATTTGCGTAATCCATATTTACGCTTGGCTCATCTAATCAAATTGTTGCATGGAGTAGATATAACCGACGATGCAGTATCGAAATCAATGATTGCAAAATTTCAAAACTCTAGTGATGCAAATGCAATGGCGTACAAGTCAATGTTGTTACAAGTGATGGAAGCTCATGAGCAATTGGAATTTGCTGAAAAGGAACAAGAATTGGATGAATTGGAAGATGAAAACAATGATCGTATAAAACAAGCTGAAGAGAAAATTGAGCTGGAATTAAAGAAGGAGCCTATAGATTGGGATGAGTTGATTACTGATGCTATAAAATTGAAATATTGGGTCAATATACTGAATGGTATCAAGGATTGGGAACCAGGTAAACCAGTACATTTGACTCATTAGAAAAAAGGGAGATAGTTATAGGTTATCACACTTATGCATATATTTTCTCCAGTTTTTCCAAGTTATTCCTTTTCTCTTTTCTTCTCTACTCGCTAGCCATGGTTTTATCATCATCATCTTCTTCTTCCTCCATATTATCCTCTTCTTCACCCATACTGGCATCTTCTTCGTCATCTCCTCCTTCTCCGTCCAAATATTTCAACTTTGGTACACTATACTCACAATATTCATATTCTTGCTTATCTTCCTCAGTCTTTGGATGCTGCCTTAACCATTTCATTCTTGGCCCCGTTGAGCTCAATTCATTGATTTTGAAACCAAACAACTTCAACCCGAAATCATTTGCACTAAATTTGCTTATTCTTATACGACATTGATTTTCAATTTCGGGAAACATCTTGACCAATAACCCAGGAAAAGTGGTGCCGAAATAAGCTCCATCAATATTCAAGTATCTTGAGCTTGAGGGTATGTAAATGTCATTACAACAAGGGCAATATAATCGAACAGTTTCTTGACCCGGTACATCGGTTGACCCCACCGGTATCAAATGCATTCCATCACAAAAGTATCTCGGACATGAGCCGAAATCATTTTTTTCAAATTTTGATGCCATTGCCGTTAGACCAGGTTTAGACACAATATATCTCGCATGGATTAATCCATATAGTAATTCAGCCAGATGTGCCAAAAGGGCTTTATTAGGTAATTCAGGCGCATTGCTAGATGACTTTTTGTTACTGCCGCTATTGTTGTTGTTACCATTCCCCGTACTGTTTGCCCCTCGTGAATTATTGCTATTACTGTTGTTGTTGTTGTTGTTGTTGTTATTTGTACTTATGCTATTATTGTTGTTGGTATTGGCGTGATCTTCAGCTGTTTCCACTTGATAATCTAATATCGTGTATAATGCTTCTCTATAAAACGGTACTTGCAGGGACAAACCTGTTAGATTAAAGTCATCCTCAATAAAGTCTTGTGATACTTGTACGAAGTAATCATGACCGAAAACCTCACAAAATTGTTGAATCCAAGATATGTAATCGTCTTCTAGGTCACTGGGCATTTGATTGTGGAGTTATGTAGTTGATTATGTTATGCAAGACAATGATGATAATAGTTGGGTAAGTTATATGTGCGCTGTGCCGATGGTGGTTATGTTGGTGGTGGGCAGCGCCTTTAATTTGAAGATTTAAAGATGAGTGTGTGCGTCTGATTGATAAAAAAGCGTGAGAATAACGTGAAACACTATAATTGTTCTGTACAAGCAAACACGTAATACTAATATGGTATCTTCAAGCGATTATGAAATTGACGATGCCTGTTTTAAATGAATGAGGGGATACCTAAGAACGACTTGCGGAAACCTTCCTTCTTTATCCTCTTCTCTTGAACACTTTTCTATCTAATGACAGAGAGAAAATCCTTTTTTTTTTTTCGTCGTCTCTCTGCATTAAAAGGCAAGAAAATTTTAATGGCATACACACACACATACACACACACTACTTTTAACTGTATTATTTACACACTTTTGCAAAAGAGGAGTAACTAGAACAAGTAAAAGCTAAAGTCGGTTTTGATTGGGTGGTAATGTAGGAGTCTACTGTATCACTTCAAAAACCAAAAAGTGTAACTGTTTGTAGTCTTTTTTAAGAGAGACATTGACTTCCTATGTGTATACTTTCCTCTGAATGGAGTGTCGTTAAAAGTCATGTGTCACAAAACTTTATATTCCGACATCAGTCTAAAAACAACTTCATTTGATGCAGTTCTGAAAAATCCAATCAACGTACCCACCACTACTACTCCTTCATCGATCATTCTCCCGCTCCCCCAAAAAATGTTCTCACTCGACTTGAACCCATATACGATTCTAATAACATCATTTACACTACTCCTATTACAGAAATTGATTACCTTGATAGGCAAATCCACAATCCAATCCATCGTTTGGAATTTCTACACATCAACACCCTTGCTAACTCAAAGCAAATCCATTAAAGAATACGCAGCAAAACAGCATGAGATTAGAATTTTAACTCATGAGCAAAGATCTATAAGTGCGCAAGATGAGTATGCAAAATGGACTAAATTGAATCGTAAATTGGACAAATTGAAGCTGGAATTGCAAGAGTTGAATGAGAGTATTAGTGTTGACAAGACAAAAGTAAACTCCTTGACTAATTCATTGATTTGGATAAGTACGGTATTACCAATTTGGATAATGAGAGTCTTGTTGAGAAAGACAAGCTTGTTTTATATTCGTGTGGGTATTTTACCTCATTATATTGAATGGTGGTTGGCATTACCATTTTTTAAGACCGGGACCATTGGGTTAACGTGTTGGATGTTTGCTGTGAATTATGTCTTGAGTGATTTAATCTTTATGGTTTCTTTCCCATTTCAAGCGAAAGTTGATAAACCGGAAACCCCTGTGAAAGTCGAAGAGAAGCCAAAGGTTAAAGAGGTGAATATCGTTGATGGTTAAATATTACATTTTACTTTGGAATGGTCTATAACTTGTATGTGAAATTGTTACTGAGTCACTGAATCAACGCCATCATCTCCTTGCTTCTATTCACCATTGAGTTTCGCAATATACGAGATGCATCATTGTCAAATTTATACATGTAAATATTCCCCTGTAATACACTCTCTTTAAACTCTAGACTCAGACTAGTGTACACCCTTTCCACTATAACATTACTCGTGACTTTTTGCTTTCCAACATTGAAATACCATGAATTAATCACCTTTGTCCAACACTCTAAATCCAACGAATAGCCAAATACATCGCTACAAAAGTCAGTCAAAATGTATGGCGTCCCATCATTGGGATTCATCTCCAATGCTTTGACATTGGGCATGATCACATGTTTCCGATCCCGAATATCAAAAGCATTGACAACTGTAGCAATTGAAACTTTGTTCATGTACACTTTCCCCATTTTCAAGTCCCATCCATAAAAGAGCCCCGAACTGGTTAAAACAAGCAACTTTTCATTGCTATATTTCATGGAAATCACATTTTCAAGTAATTCAATGGTGGGGAAGATATACCGACCAGTTTTGGCTGAAACAATCTGTATACTGCCATTGAAGGAGCAAAGCACAAAATATTTCAAGTGGCCGTCATCGATGATAGGAAGGACCAGTTGTATTCTAAATGGGAAAAACAATGTAAATTGTCTATTCTCACCATCCCGGTCATTGTAGACAATCACTTTAGTGGGATCATCAAAATCTCGATCATTTTCCAATGCGTTTTCATGCCATGGCTTTCCGTTTCGAACTTCAACAGTAGTTGTAATCTTCTCCACCTTCAATTCACCCAAAACATCATTAGCTTCTCGGTTATGCACCGCTTTATTAACAACCACAGAAAACATCAAGTCTTCATCAAAATCTATGGCTGATCCTCTAGATAGCTCCGCCAGGATTTCTTTATTATTAGCATATGCTTTATAGATTCTGTTGATTGAAATATTTTGTAAAGAATTGTTTACAAATAAGGAGTCTGGCAAATGCGACACTTGCTTAAATGAATGAGGGTACTTTGCTTCTAACCATTTTCGTTTTTGACGATTCTTGTGTCTTCTCAAAGCTGCTTCTGAAAGTTGTGGTGTATTTATTTCTTCCTCTAATGCATTAACACCACCAATGTCCAAATTATCATTATTTTCATCTTGTTCTGGCTCCAAGGTAGATAAGGAGTCTCGTTCTTTGAATCCAGAAACGCAAGTTTGAAACCCGCGTCGAGGTAACACATAATTCGACTGTGATAGTTTTGAATTAGAGTGCAACTTCCTTTTCTTGGATTCGGTCTGGACAATTGTCTTGGTTGGAGTCACGTTAGTCGACGACGACGACGAAGACGAAGACGACACAAGCAAAGGTGTCACCCTCTTTTTACCGGTTTTAGTCATTGAAACAGCTTGTTTGCGTAGCCTGGACGCATCAATTTTAACAACTGGTGTTAGTGGTGGTGCTGGTGGTGACGTTCCTGCAGGCTTTGCTTTTGCTGGATCAGCACCATGACTTTTGTCCAACTTTTCAAATTGGCCAGTGACTGTTTCCATGGGCATCATTTTCCTAATGGCAATTGCCCTAGCTTCTGTCGAATTTTCCTCCAACCGTAACTGCTCAACACTTTCAGGTAAAATTGTTGATTCCCTATCAGCACCATATCTATTCAACTGTTGATCTATTAGTTCCTCACTGACAACCTGGCCCAACTCTCCTTTATTAAAGCTAACGCATGTGACCGATCCATCCAAACAACTAAAGTAAAGAGTCTCACCATTTGGAGCCCAGCATATATCAGTAATTGAACTATCAACAATATCTTGACACACAACTATGGGTTTAGAATTAGATGTAGACCATATGGCCAATGTACGGTCTTGGCCACCAGTAGCCAATACGGTTTGAAATTTAGGTTCATCTTTATTCTGTTCTGCATCAATCTGGAAAAGCCGTGGTGAAAATGAACACACTTCAACTGGCGCCTCGTGCCCAATTAATGACACATCTGACCCCCAGTTACCTCTATTTACAATCGCCACTGAAGGAACGGGTCCATTGGTGGCATTAGGTACGGCAAGATGTTGACCATCTGGCGACCAACTCATTCTTCTGAAATACGAAGTCAATGGTGACTTTCTCAACGGGTCAATGACAATATGCTCCATTTGAAACTCATAGTTGTTGTACTCATTCATTTTCTTGTAATAACGAAATATTCGAACAGTTCTATCGTCGGAAGCAGTGGCAAAAAACTTATTGGCAGGATCAAACACAATTCCTTTAACCATTGATTGGTGAATATCGTATCGTTTAATCTTTTCAAATGTCAATGCATTCCATATTATAATTGATCGATCAAGTCCAACAGTGACTAATAAATTCCCATCAGGAGACCAGCATATATCTTGAATGTCATTATCATGTGCCACAAGTCTTTTTCTCACTGTCCAATGTTCTAAATCTGCTTGCTCAACGCCAAATGTAACTGGTGCTTGTGAATCATCCTTTTCCCAAATCAAAACAATTTTATCATCAGACCCACTAGCTAACCATCGTCCATCTGGAGAAAATTTCAATGATGTGACAGCACCATTGTGTCTCGACATGGAGCAAAGTGGTCGACGTAGAGATTTATCAGGCAAGTCTGGCGTATTATCTACATCAGCACCGGGGGCACTTGAGGCACCGGATTGCGGTTTCTTGTTTTTGTTGTATGGTTTGTCCAGGATTCTGAAAAACAGATTGATAGTATTGGTGTCCCAAATCTTGATACAACCATCAAGACCGCCTGATGCTAGTCGGGTTCCTTGTGAATTGATAGTAACTGTATAACATTCCACTTTTTTATTTTCAGCTACAGGATAGTTAGTAAGGAGCATAATAAGCGTAAAGCATCATAGATGAAGGAAACATACCTTTGTGCCCTAGCCAGGGTATCTTCAAGATTTGCATTCTATGTAAAGACACGGGTGCAATGTTATTCCTACTTAAGTCTTGTTTTGTTTATACAAGAATCGCATTTTCGCATCTAGCAGAACATAAGCAGAACATTTTATATTATTACACACAAAGCTTACATTTTTATCTCATATTTTAATCTAAGCCAAACTCAATCTTGACAGCTTTACCAAACTTTTGTAATCCGAAAACCAATTGATCCAACGGAACAGCAGCATAGGTTCCTCTAAAGAAAATATGTGTTTTTGCAGCTGGGTTTTGTGGCAAGTTTCTTTGTGGAGGAGTTGATTGACCTTGAGATTTGAACCACGAACCAGGAATCATCAATGTCCCCTGTTTGATACTCTGTTCATAGAGCAAACTTTCAATTTTCAATGGATCCTCACCCAATTCATGAAATTTAGGATGTTTGGATGCATCAATATTGACGGTGAAGAACATTCCTGCTACTGGTGGGACATAAGATGTAACTTCTTTTGGACAATATTCTTCCAATGCATCAATGGCGACATCTCTTTTATGAGTGTATTCTGCTCTCAAACCAATCAACCAGTCCAAATAACCCTTTTGCCCCCAACTTTGCAACAATGCGTTTGTCATTGATTGAGTTAAACCTGAAGGACATTGGATCGAAACCTCATGCAATCTGACATATCTTTCCAATAATTTCTCTTGTCCAACAATCCATCCTAATCTCAATCCTGGTGCCAAAACTTTGGAGAAAGAGTCCAATCTAATAACTCTACCTTCAGTATCCAATGAGATGAAAGATGGCACCAAAGCTTTGATAAACTCTTTATGTTCATGTACAGTTTTACCTTCTCTCGCCTTTTTGTCCTTAGTGTAAGTTTCCATTTGCAAAAAATAGTATGGCTCATCTTCGATAATAATGAAATCGTATTTACAGGCAATTTCGTAAATTTGTTTTCTTCTCTCAGCACTTAAGCTAGATCCAGTTGGATTTTGACCAGTTGAAATTGTGTACAACAACTTTGGCTTATTGCCAATCCAGTTGGATAACAAAGTTTCTAACCCGCTTGGAATGATACCATAATCATCCATAGGAACAGGAACAGTATTGATACCTTGACCATTGGCAGTTTCCAAAGCTGAGGAAAAGGAGTATTCCTCAACCAAGATTGAGTCTCCCCTAGCACAAAAGGTTCTCAATGTAGAGTCCCATGATTCGGTATTTCCAACCGATGCAACTAAATCCCAATCTTTGTAAGGAATCTTGTGGATCATTTCAGTGTGCTCTTTCAAAAAGGCAGTCAATTCTGGTTGACCTTCAGTGTAGCCATATTGTAAAGACCTAGCCAATTCAATTTCATTTGGTTTGTTTTGGTCAGCTTTCTTAAACACTTCAATAGTGGTTTTACTTTCCTCAGTCAATGGTGCGCCAATCCCATTCGGAAAAGATGGTGTGGGAATATCAGCACTTACTCTGTTGAATGGAAAATAATCAGACAATGGTAAACCACCACCCAAAAAGGTCATATTTGGCAACTTGTAATATTTGAAAGCATCTTTCAAAGGTGAATTTTGTCTTGATTTGGCTTCTGGGGATAACAAATGAGTCAAATCCTTAGCGTTTTGAGTACCGTCTTTAGTCATGTTGTTGTCTTAAATAAATTAGATGTTTGTAATAGTGCAGTAAGTGGTTGTACTTGCTGATACTGGATGAGCTAGTCCTTATAAAAGAAAAAGTTTCGTATCTTTATGACTAAATTTTTCGTATTTGAAATCGGAGAGTTTTTGACTCCACTAAAGAAAGAAAAAAAAGATTACCGCGCACTTTTAGCGCTTATTGCCTGAACCGGAGTTATCAAATTACTCCATTAATCAATAGTTTTGATTACCGTTTCCACAATTGATAAGGAAGGTCGTGGGTAAGTGTATGACTCAATAAGGGTAATAGTAGTTACTACGAATTTCGTATGTTCCTGACAATTTGCAATAAAGTTGCTATACAGCTTCTTTTGAAGATACGATATGTAAGTTCGCTGTAACTTACCAGTTCGGATGCTCCACGCGGTTTTAGTCGGCTATAGACGCTAGACCAAGAATCCCATACTGGATGAGCAGCATTGATTATTCACCAAGACACAAAGCATTTGTGACACTTCATCAGTGCTGTTTTGATCTCGTTGATGCTACTGAATTGGGAAAGTGTACCACACCAGTGTGAAGTGACGATACTGCATACTCATCAATACGTTCAGTATTACCACTCCATCAGTAACATTTGCTCGTATGAGTTATCAAGTTACATAAAGAGAACAAAATGCTACTAACACCTGCTTTCAAGCGCTTTGGTAAATTACTTCCTTTGTGTGGAAATGCGTCTCTTCCTTTGTCGCGTCTTGTTTTTGCAACACCAAATATCACTTTTTTTTTTTATTCGCAATGATTGTGAAACCACTCGTCATTGCATCAACTTTTTCATCTTACAACTCTACCTTATTGAATGCAAATCACAAAAAAGAGATTCTTTCTACCGAAGGAAGAAAAGCAACAAGAAGTTAAAACAGAACCAGGTACGCATGAAGATAGTTTATTTGTACAAGATGAAGACGAGGAGGAAGATAAGAAGGCGAACATAAAACAGACCCAAGATTCATCTCTTGCAAACTCAACTATATCGCTTGAGAAATTTACCAAGGACCTCCAAGCAATAGTAGGTCAAATCTCACCCATTATACTACATTACCTATACGACAAATACTCATCCCACTCCTCGAGTGTCAAGCATGCCACTCATGAATTATTCACAAACCCTCCTGACATCGATGAGTTGCAACGTGATGGTACAACGCGTTTGGAGCTGCCACTATGCTCATCTCCAACAAGTAGCATATCATCCATACGTTCACAGAAGCACCTGCTGGCAAAGAGCTCTTCCACCCACTCATCCTCGCCATTAAAGCGAATAAACGATAATCTTGAGTTTGGACAGTTTCGCAAACGTCACCATTCAGAGAAGAATGAAGCTGATGTTCTAGTTGAAGCCGATTCGTGGCACAGGTATGTTGGTACATTGGATGTTCAAGCGTGGGCGACGAGGCCAACCATGAAGCCGCTCAAATATAAAGACGAACTCGTGGTTAAAAGATTAGTACCAAGAAATTCAACAGCTCAAAAAAGCTCCATCATAAGATTATGTTTAAATGAAAGGGAAATTGGTAGATTGCCAGAAGATTTGACAAGGATTTTCAGTCCCTTGATTGATCAAAATATTGCCGATTTTGAAGTTATTGTACTAGAGACAACAAAACGTCGATTATCAACTGGAGATTCATTTTTTGTTCAAATAGTGGTTTATCTCAAAAGTACCGGGTTTGTGAAAAATATCGATTTGGCAATGGAACAACCAGGATTGAAAAAAGGTCTTAATTTTAATTTTGCAACTGAAAGTGAGGGTGAGGCATCAATGAGATTACGACAAGCGGGTGTGTCAAGCTTGTTTGAAAGGCTCAGGCTCAAGCCACTAAAGTTGAACAACGATAACAGAGAAGATGACTTAAGCTCTTCTCAACCGATGGAAATTACTGGCTCAGAAGTTGAGGAAGTTGCCGATGAAGTCAACTTTGATCAATTAAGACAATTTTATCAAGCAAATAACCAGTCCAAGCTATTGGAGAGTTTGCCGGAGACTACGGAACCACCAAAGGAAAACTTTAACCTATCGTTGAGAGAATATCAAAAACATGGACTTTCATGGATGTTGGCTAGGGAGAAAGAAGTTGATGTTTTAGAACAATGCATGGGTGAGGATAAGTTGTCGCTAGAGACTAGGAAAAATATAGAAGAAGCAGGTACAATGAACCCCCTTTGGAGAAAATACAGGTGGCCTAGTGAAGATAACACGATGCAAACTCGGGTCGGGTCTACGCAATTGTCTACTCAAAATCAAGATAACTACTTTTACGCAAATTTATACAATGGTGAATTGTCATTGGAGAAACCGATAATCAAAACCAGTTTACAAGGAGGAATTCTTGCTGATGAAATGGGATTGGGGAAAACTATTGCTACTTTGGCATTGGTCAACTCTGTTCCCTACGATAATGCACACAACTTACAAGAGAATCGATATGCTTCGAAAACAACTTTGATTGTTGTTCCAATGTCATTGCTTACTCAATGGAAGGAGGAGTTTGAAAAAGCCAACAATAACGTTAGACACACCTGTCGTTTGTACTATGGAGATGAAACTGAATCTGATTTATCATCGTCATTATGCAACATCAAGCCAGATTCAAAAATCCCCATAGTTGTAATCACCACTTATGGGACCATATTAAACGAGTATACAAGAATCTCCAAAAATCGAACTGCAAAGGGTGAACTCCCCAAATTGGGTCTTTACTCGGTCAAGTTTTTCCGCATCATTCTTGACGAAGGACACAATATTCGTAACCGAAATACCAAAACTGCAAAATCGGTTTATGAACTACAACTGAATCGGAAATGGGTTCTTACTGGTACACCCATTGTTAATCGATTAGACGATTTGTATTCATTGGCGAAATTCTTGGAACTAGATCCTTGGAATAATTTCTCTTACTGGAAAACATTTGTTACCTTACCATTTGAACAAAAGAAGATTTCACAAACATTGGATGTGATAAAATCGATCTTGGAACCGATTTTCCTAAGGAGAACCAAGAATCAGAAAAAAAACGGTAAACCATTAGTTGAACTTCCTGAAAAAGAAGTCGTTATTGAAGAAATCAAGTTTAATGACCAAGAGGCTAAACTTTACAATTGGTTCAAATCAAGAGCATTTGAATCGTTTACGGAGGGGGTGAAAACTGGGCAATTGATGCGTCAATACACACAAATTCTAACTCACATTTTACGATTGAGACAAGTTTGTTGTCATGTTGATTTGATTGGTGGTGCTCATGAAATGGATGATGATGTGATTGATTTAGAAGTTGATGAGGAAATGAAGACATTTTTGAAGACCATAAAGGATCAAAGTGGTGGCAAGTTTGCTAATGATACCGAAGTGAAGCAAATCATTTACAAATTGTACGATTGTGTTAAACCCGAGAATGAATGTTCAATATGTACAACATCACCAATTCCCATGAATGAACTCACCATTACTCCATGCGGACACACTTTTTGCTATTCTTGTATCTTGGAGCATTTGGATTTCCAACTGGATTTAAAACGTGATAAACAATGTCCAAATTGTCGTGAACCAATATCGAAATACAAGTTGTTTCGAATTCGCAATCAAAAAACCACCGGTAATGAAATTCGATTCCATACACAAGATCGAACCCATGATCAAAGTTATGACTTTCAAATTTATTTACATGATCCCAACAGAACCAGTTCCAAAATACAAGCGCTTGTGAAACATTTAAAACTGATTCAATGCAATGAACCAAATCTGAAAGTTATTGTTTTTTCTCAATTTGCTTCATATTTGGACATATTGGAAGTGGAATTAAACCTAACCAGTGATGATTTTATTGTTTACAAATTCGATGGTCGATTAAACATGAATGGTCGTGGGAAATTACTCAATCTGTTTAATGCACCATTAACTAATGGTAAAATTGCCATTTTGTTGTTGAGTTTGAAAGCTGGAGGTGTTGGGTTAAACTTGACCACGGCTTCAAGAGCATTCATGATGGACCCATGGTGGAGTCCCAGTATCGAAGATCAAGCAATTGATCGAATCCATCGAATTGGCCAAAATGAAACTGTGAAAGTAGTTCGATTTATCATGGAGAATAGCATTGAAACGAAAATGCTCAAGATTCAGGAACGTAAAAAGCAAATTGGTGAAGCTGTGGGAGTTGAAGAAGAAGAGAGACGAAAAAGAAGGATTGAAGAGATTCAAATACTTTTCGAAGAGTAATAAGACATACAACGTTGTGCATAGTTTTAAACATTAACCTGTATATAAAAGTGGACACTGTTGTTGACAAAGTTTTTCTTTCTTCATGGAGCGATAGGCTCAGTTTCTCTCTTTAACCACTTGTAAGTGATACTATTCTTGTCCAAGCTATCACTCAATTCCCTCCAAATTGTAGAATGATACTTGTTAATCCATCTAATTTCCTTTTCAGTCAACATGCAAGGATCAATCAATTTTTTGCAAAATGGAACTCTAGTTACAGTCTCAAATTCCAAAAACTTTTTTCCGGCAAACGTATACTTGCTTGGCCTGATGTACATGACATTTTCGATACGAATTCCATACTCGCCTTCTTTATAAAAACCAGGTTCATTTGAAATCAAATTGCCCAGTTGCAATTGGTTTGCAGCGGCGTTTGGTCTTGGACCAATACCTATTGGACCCTCATGAACATTGAGATATGCACCAATGCCATGAGATGTTCCATGACCGTAGTCTAACCCATAATCCCAAAGAAACTGCCTTGCTACTGAGTCAATTAGATTTCCAGTTGTTCCTTCAGGGAATTTCAACGTTGATAAAGCAATGTTTCCCTTCAACACCAAGGTATAGTTTCTTATTTCCTCTCTAGATGGGGTGGTGAAGTGAACAGTTCTGGTGGTGTCGGTTGTACCTTCCAAAAACTGCGAACCTGAATCATTGAGATATATCTTGTCTGGGTTAATCACAGAGCATCCTCCTTTCACAGGTGCATAATGTATTACTGCACCATTGGCTCCAGTAGCACTAATAGTTTCAAAAGACAATCCAACAAAGTTATCCTCCTTTTGTCTAAATTCAGTCAATTTTTCATCAGCAGTAATTTCATCAATTAATTCTCCCTTTTCTACGACTTCATGTTCTAACCAAGCAAGAAATTTAATCAATGCTCTACCATCTTTCAAATGGGCAATTTGTGCTCCTTTCAATTCAGTTTCATTCTTGATTGACTTTTGTAATTCAACTGGTGATAATCCTTCAGTGAATGAACACTGCAAGCTTCGTACAACCTCCCAATTTGCATTATTTGGTACAAATAGTTTCTTGTTGTCAACTGCAAACTCCTTTGAAAGTGAGCTTAGCGATGTGTAAAACTGTTCATAAGGTTCAACTGTAACGCCAACCTTTCCCAAATTTTCGATGATGTTTGAAGATAGCCTATTCTCCCCTACGAATAGCTTTAATTGAGTCTTTGTGAGTATGGCAAAACCGTAAAATACTGGGTTATATGGAATATCCAGTCCACGCAAATTCAACAACCAAGCAATTTCATCCAATCCGGTAACTACCAAACCATCAACGTCATCTTTAATTACCTGGTCTCTTATCTCCTTTATCTTATCACTTGCCTCTTTACCGGTAAAAGTCAGATCCAAATGTTTTATTTCCCCAAGCGTTGATGGAGGCAAAGTCTCAAATTCCTCCCAAATCTTGTTTACTAAGTTATCGGTCACTGGTGTAATTTCAATCTGGGCCTTTGGTGTCTTTTCCAACTGCTTATCAACAATGCCTTTGAACTTTTGATACTGTTTGTAACTCCACAATTTAGGATCAATACCGATTTTCACTTTAGACCCACTATCCAAGCTCAACTGAGATGCTTGTTGTGCCGTCCATTCCTCCCAAGTAGGTTCACCTTTGGCTCCTTGTTTCAACAAGATCCAATTAAAGTCCAACTCATCAAGTGCTTGAGTGAAATAACGACCATCAGTTGATAATGCTGCACTACCTTGAGTAAAGTCATCGCCCCCAACACTATTCAAATCTCTAGTGATAATGGCAATACCTGCACTACCACTGAAACCACTAATAAAGCTTCTTTTTTGGTCATAAGCAGAAGTGTATTCGGATTGATGTTGATCTTCACTGGGGACAATATAGATACCTAAATCTTGTTTCTTCATTTCTTGTCTCAATCTTTCCAATCTTTGAGTAGTGTTGACCTCTTTAGTTTCAGGCAAGCACAAAGATGGATCTAAAGTAAAGACAGAACCCTTTCTCGATTGTTGTCCATCTTTGATACTGCCACTGCTGTTGAGTCTATTGAGATTAATTCTTTTAGCAAATGACACAGACTTTTTATTAGTCCTTGATAACAAACCTGGTGAACAGGTACAGTTCGCGCACTGTGCTCTAGCTACTCTTGACATCGTTAAAAATACCCTCTGCTTCTCTTATGTGGGATGAATGATCGTAAAGAAAGAAGTGTGCAATTCTTTTTGCTGGATATTATTAACTTGTTGTTACTGTAGGAGTTAATTTAAATTTTTCTGTCTGTCTGTCTGTTTGTCTACTGCTTACTGCTCTGTGCTTATATGCAGTATACGTCATGCTACTTAGAAACAACAAAAACTGCTGATGCCGAAAGATAAGGAGACATTAATAAGTACGACATTTTTTTTTTTCAATAACTGAAGACAAAAAAATACGACATAAGCGAGCCACATAGAACTATGGCATTACTCTTTTTTTCTTTTTCTTTACATAATCAAACCAAAAATACACGACTTATTCTCAAACTGCTCATAACACGCACTTTGAAACCACCTTCCTTATCCGGAAGTCAATATTTTTTTTGCATTTTTCATCTTTGTCATAAAAACAATAAAAGCACATCTTTTTCAGTTTGGCAACCAGCATCAATCAAATACAATTTTCCAAATTATAGAGCCAGATGATCACTCCGTTGGACTTGAATGATGTCATTAAGGTAAGTTTGTAAACATTACATTGCCTTTTATTGTATAATCAACTAACAAGTTCACTAGGATATAGAGCTTCTTTACACTTCTCAAGATGCTGAGCAGATACACTTTATTCAGGATAAACTACAAACTTACCAGAAAAGTGAGCATGGCGATGAACTAGGACTACAACTACTACAACATCCACATTCTACAGTTAAGTACTTTGGTGCATTGACAATTACAGTGTACCTCAATACATTTGGTTGTAACAATTATGAGCAAACTTTTCAACAAATTCTGCTTGTCATTAAGGAATTGACCAATGAAAACTTTTACTCAAACTTGTTTATAATAAAGAAGCTATCGAGCTGCTTGTCATTGATCTACATACAGAATTATCAACATTTCGACCCTATTCTTGCATTTACAAAGTTGTTGAACCCTGATACCACATTAATCACCAACTTTATCACCAATTTGCAAGAACCAAAACAATTGGAACTTCTCCTATACTTTTTATCAACAATAGCCGAGGAAGTACAAAAAATTCCATCTTTGGTAGCAGAGTTGCACTCAACCATACACACTACTATTTTCAATCATTTACAAATTGTGCTTGATTATCTACTGCAGCAATATTCTCTGCTACCAGAAGAATTCAAACTTCTCCTTCTTGAATGTTTGAATTCATGGGTGGTTTACGCATCAACGGCAGAGGCTCGTTCAGAAGTTAGGTACGCCGATGACTTGGGTATGTTTGTCAATTTACTTTTAAAACAATTGGACACCACTTTTGATATTGATAAAATGGAACTCTATAACAAGACATTTTCCGTTTTAACCGAGATTGTTGATCACATTTCGCGAGCAATGAATCCATTTAAAGCTACGTTGATGGATATCTTCTTTGGCGGAAACAAGTTTGGAATGCAAATGCTAAATACCATATTTGCAGACCAAGAATTGATGGAAACTTATCGATTGGAAATAGACAACTACATCAACTTGATAATTAGCTACCTTGAACTCAACATCATTCAACTTACGAGAAACATTTCACACGACGATACCGCAAGAATCATACAAACGGTCATTTCTTTGACAAATGCCCCTGGCCAACCAATAGCAGAAGAGAATATCAGTTTTCAATTGATATCATTTTGGGATGAATTTGCTAACACTTTGATTGATGATGCCGATGTGTTGAAGGAATCATTTCCAACACTTTTGGCCGACAACAAGCGAAGAAGTCACGAAATTTTGATGGAAGTGGCTGTATCCTATTTTAAAAAGATTCAAAGAAACTCAGATAATGTGTCGCAAGAGTTTACACGCTACCGCGTTCTAGTGTCCGACTTGTTCATTGTACTTTACTCTATCTTGGGCGTACCAATATATGCAACGTTGTGCAATACTGTGGGGACAGATTTAACTCAAAGTGAAGCAGCATTGTATTTACTTCATAAAATTACCGTTGACATTCAATTTTTCGATGATGAGGGGGATGACGAAAACTCAAGCACTTATCCGTTGATACTTGAAATTGCAAAAGTGTTCGAAAAGAATGTACTAGCATTAGTGGAGAACCACATTGGTAACGAATACTTCACTACAAGCTTACTCAATTTCATTTCAGTTTTGCCATTCTTTTTTAAATCCAAAACTGGGAGCCAGTATCTTGCCCCTAGTTTTGATTTTCTATTTCGAGTCATAACAACTCATAAAAAGGGGAACTTGCCACTAATAGCGTCGCGTACAGTTTTCCGCATTTGTCAAGATGCCGAGGAGAATCTCATTCCTTTCTTACCACAATTGGAGTTGGTATTGGTTGAAATGTTGCAAAACCCAGCAATTGACAATGTTATTCGGGAAAGAATCACCAATTCATACATTTCCATAGTTCGGTCAAGGAAAATTGCATCAGAATTGGGTGAAAAAATATTTGCAATTTTGCAAGTGATTGATCAACAGAGGGGTAAAATAAATGATGAATCTTTAGAGGATTATGCAATCAGTTTAGTTGCATGTATTGACGAAATTGGAAAAGCTTGTGCATATCCTGAAGAAATTGACGAATATTTAAATGAAGATCAGCTACAACAAGTCAAGGCATATTGGAATGAAGATCCTTCACAAATTAGAAGTTTGATATTGCAACAATTGAGAGCGTTTTCACTTGACTCGCCATTGTTGGCTGAAAAGACGATTGTGACTGAAAAATGTTGTAGCATACTCAAAAGTGGATTTAATGAACCCATTGTGGGACCATTTACATTTGACTTGGACTTGATTTTTCAGTACATCCTTGCCAAGTTACAAGTTTCAACTCCACATTCAATTGATTATTTGCATCAATTGATTGTAAGTGTGGTGTTAACCCACGCAAGGGACATAAATGAAAAGCGATTTGAAAATGTATTGATCCTGGCTTTTGTTGACATTCGATCTACTATTGAATCTGATGAAGATTTGATCAAGTCGTCGTTAGATGCATTTGCTGCTATAGTCGACACTAAACCGAAATTGATATTGTATACCCCTGTTTTGGAAGGATTTGTGTTTCCCTTTGCCTTGAATGCATTTGCCAAACAAGAAGTCCCAATTATTCGATCAACAATCAAATTTTGGAATGCATTAATCACAACAAAGAAAGGTGTCCAACAAGACCAAGAAGTGGTGAGGCATTGGATGACAGCAGAACAAAATGGTGTCAGTTTGGGTTTCCAGTTGACTAATCAGTTGATGAATGCATTCATGGCTTCACCAAGATCAAGTTTAGATTATTACTATCCTTTGTTTAGATACCTCATCAATAAGTATCCATTAGAGATTAAAAAATGGCTTTTGTGCGTAGTTGACAACACACCCATGGGTAAAGACAAGTTGGATCATGATACCAAACGTCAATTTGTCAATAAATTGATGCTTACACGAGGCCAACGAATGGCACATAACGTACTCAAAGATTTTTGGTTAGCCAGCTGGGGGTTGAGTTTGTAGAGGACAGAGATAGATTCTTTTGTAGAAAGTGCAATCTTTTTAGTTGATGAGAGTAGAGTAACGCGGGAGACTTACACAATGATGATGGGAATTATAACAATTAACAAATTTATAATAATTAACGACGCCTTACAAAGTAAACAATGACAGAGGTTACCGTTATATCAACGAACAAATTCTGTTCAAAAATTTCAGAAAACCCAAAAGGCAATGATTCGCCACTAAGGAAGGAGCCCAATACTGTGTACTATTCTTCTGAGGAAAAACGACAGTAATCTAGATGTGATCGAGAGATGTTGAATCAACATTATCAGTCCATAACTTGTTATTGTGTGGCATGCGACACTCCGGAAAAAAGACTGATTCAGAACATTCCAAAAACAGCATTCTCTGAATTTCAAGAATGGTCAACCCCTCTTTGAAACTAGAGGCTATCCTAATACTTTGAATTTAAAATCAATCTCCAAACAAAGTCACAATGGGGAAATGAGAACAAAACACACATCCGATGACGGCTAACAACCACCACTCATCAAATGCGCAATGATTTTCATCCACGTTTGAATCTTCCATCCTCAAAACAATATCAAATCAGTTTTTGATAGTTTCGAAATAGAAAATAAGTCGATCCTCAATGAGCCAAAAGGCCAAAGCCTTTAAACTATACGACCAGAGAATCAAAAAAGTCTACCGACATTTTATTCCAAAACACATTCACGATATTGTGGATACATGTCTGACCTAAGCAAGACCAAGATTGTCAAAAAAAGTGAGTTTTTCATTTTCCATTTTTTTGGAGTTCAATTGGAAATTCTTCGCCCATTTACATGTGCGCAAAACAAATCAATCTATTCTGAATACATTTTTATGTACTTTAGCGCAAAGCGTCAATTGCCAAATTGTGCAAGTTTGCATCAATGAAGTATGATAGTGCCCGTATGATTTTTGGATAGCAAGGTTTCTGAGAAAGTTCGTAGAGACAGTTGCACATTACTTACAAATATGTAAACACTCTTGATAGCAAAATCAAAACGATTATAGTCGGATGTTTGGTGAGAGTAGACAGAATGTGAGAGGCTTACATAATGATGGAATTACCATCCTAAATTTAATACAATACATTTGTGATACTAATCATCAAAATGTGTGTCAGTGTGCAATATACTGATCTAAACCCCCGACGAAGCGAATTGTCGAAATAACAAGTAAAGACATTACTAATTGGTTTTCAAACATCCGAGAAGTAATCAAAACTAATCACGAAGTAAACAAATAACCCAAGGGCGAGGGGGAAAGCGCGGGTAAAAGGACAGCGAAGACGTACTTGCTAGAAAGCACTGCCTCATACATCAAACACGCCTCGATTTCTTTTCGGAATCCCCAAATTGACCATTATATCCACCCCTCAGAAAATATATCAAACACAATGAATAATCCATTTAATATTTTCGCAGAAGCAGATAGGTATAAGTTTTCAAGTGTTTTGGTTTAACAGTTTTCGTACAACGACATACAGCCATAACGGGACGAACTAGATATGACGACAGATCATTGCTCAGAACGAAAGAAAGAATAGAAAATTGGGGAATTGTCCTCTCCTTTTTATAGCTCTTTTTTTTTTAATCTCCTTGACAAAAGTAACATATAACACAAAATTGAAAAATGCAAAAAAAAAAGAAATGGGTTGTGGAGACGCGTACTCTATTTGTTGCAGCATTTGTTTGGCATGATTCTTGGTTCATACTCAGCCATGACACTTGTTGACTGATTGTACAAAGTCTAGTTATTGGCATCTGGGGCGAGTTTTACTTTTCAAATCAAACCATTCATTTCAATTTGGTGAGCTTTGTAACGCAAACAATTTTGTAGCTGGGGTTCACACAATCTACACCACTACCTTAACGCTGAATCTGTCCAATCCAAAAGCAATACACAACTTATTAATAATGATTATACTAAAGAAACACAAACACTAAATACTACACTCATACAAACTACACGCTACACACACACAACTAGAGCCATTTTTATCCCAATAACGCATCCAATTCCGAACACAAGAACTCACACTCGGTATTATAATCAATATCACTCAACCCAACACATTGATACCTCAACTTCAATTGATCATTAAACGTATCCTGTTTAACTCTAAGTCTGAAATTATACTCTTTGAAATAAGCTCTTGATATATATTCAGCAACAGCGTGTGATTCATTTGGCAAAGACAATTTCATCAATTCATTGGCATCTATGCCCAATAATTTCTTGGCTTGTTCATCAAACAATGTTGTCCACAATTGTCCCGTGGCATCAGTAATTGATATATAGAGAATATACCGATACGTTGGTTCATCGTAGGATAAATCACATCTTTCACATCTCCATTTATCATTAACTTCAACTAGTTTTTTGTTACAGGGTAAACCGGGTTTAGAAGAATCAGTATTGTTGGAAACAATGTTTGTGCAAGCTGGGTATGCAAAGTTTTCCGGTTTGGTGAATGAAAAACACGCCTTGACAGTGAAATAGCCCAGTTGTTGTTGTTGATCACCACCATCTATATTGTTGTTGGTTTCTTCTTCAACTTGAGCAATGGTTTTACGATTGGCTAATCTATCCAATGAAGATGAAGCGTTCGTTTCCGTCTTCATTGATTTGAAATTCTCCTTAACACCAACGTTATCAAACCATCCTTTCAATTGATAACTTTCTGGTGTTCCTGGGTTGGGAACAATTGATCCAGCTTGAGTTAAACTCAATGATCTACCATTGAAATCAGATACTTTACAGCCTTTGAATGCAATCACGGTACCTTCTTCAACACTAAAATCAACTGCAGTATTGTTCCAAAGACCAACATCAACAGCAAAACCAGTCTCATCAACAATTGTGATATCCCTTCTATCAAAAGCTTTACCGGTGGATTTGGCAGTAATTTGGAATGGTGGATTAACAACTTTTAGAGCTCCCAACACGTCAACAATGGCATTTGGTTCCAAATTTTGAATCTTGTCCAATTTAACAAAATTGAAATTCAATTTAGGCACATCTGATTCATCAAAACATTCAGTAATTTCAGTATCCTTTTCCAATGTTAACTCGTATGGATGGGTTAAATTGTTAAACTTCTTTCTGGCAGCACCAACTTTGGCCTTGGAGATGTAGTAAACTTTACCTTCTTCAAGTAAATTGTAAGCTCTCTCAGCAGATTCATTGAATGCAGACGCCTTGATTTCATCTGATTCATCCAAAAAGTTGATACTAAACACTTTACCTTCACCTTTAGCATTGGACCATGATCTGAGTTCACCCTTGTATGAGACTCTTGCCTTGATAGTCCAAGTGTTTTGGTATGGAGATATAGTTTCAATAGGAGAAATTCTTGCTGGCGCTGGCTGACCTACTCCCTTCAGTGGAGGATACTGTTGCTTGGTTGCAGTAGCTGTTGTTGTTGACGATGCTGGTGCTGCACCAATACTAGAGGCGGTAGATTGTGCCACAGGTGGAGTATTGGTGGTACTTGGAATTTGTTCCTTTTCATCAACTGAATTTTGCTTTTTCGTCACAGTCAATGCTGCTTCTTCTGGATGTTCAGCGAAATAAGTATCAATATTAATCAATGGCGTCGTGGGCTTCTCACCGGTTGGCGTCAAAATCTCAACATCTTCAATAATTAAAAAGTGTTTAGCAGTAGCCAATGTACGGAAAGCATTCACCTGAATAGTACAGTACCTGCTCCAGTTGTTATTTTCCAAATATGGTGTACATTTCTCTTCAATGATTCCTTGCGTTGAGTAAACGCCATCAGACAATAAAATACGATATTTCTTCAGATTATTCATGGTGTTTACCGATTTCAAGTTGGTGACTTGGAAAACCAAGGGACATTTAACTTTGTCATGGCCGTCTTTTGAAAAAGCCTGTTTCAAAGCACCAGTAGATAATGGAAACGATGTCATGTTCTGATTTCGTAGTTGAGCTGAAAGGTGGGTATATATTGGTGAATAACGCGTTCTCCTTGTTTTTTTTCTCTTTTGTTTTGAAGATTTTTTCCCCCCAATTTTGTGACCGCGTATCATTCGAGAGAATTGTATAGAAGACAAAGAAGAAGAAGAAGAAGAAGAAGAGATAGGTACTGAAAAGGCTACTGATTTATGATATTTCGATTCTTTCCAGTCATTTAAATTCTCCCCCATTAGTGTCCTGTACCACTTTTCTATAACTTTGGTTGTATAGGAACAGCATTAAACAACTCATCTTTATCATTAACTCTAACAGCTCCACTCTTCAATAATGCCTTGGTCAAATCATCAATCAAATCATCAACATTTTCAATCCCAATACACAATCTGATTAGATCCTCAGGAAACTCTCTTTCTTCTCTAGTTTTCGCATCTATAGAAGCATGTGACATTTTGCATGGCATGGAAATCAACGAGTTTACACATCCAAATGATACAGCAATGCCGAAAATATCGGTACTTTCAACAATCTTTTCACTAAGTTTGATAGATCCTGTTTCAAATGATAATACGGCACCGTATCCAGAACACATGGAGTTGTGCAATTCATATTGTGGATGCGTTTTCAAACCCGGATACCTAACTTTAAACCCAACAGTTTCTAAAAACTTGGCAATCTTGATACAATTATCTTGTTGTCTTTCAACTCTAATGGCTAGTGTCTTTAAACCCCGGCTCAAAAGCCAACAATCAAATGGTGACAATCCACAACCAGTCGAGTTTATTACATAGTATAATCTTTCCGCCAATGCTGCGGATCTAGTGGCTAAGACACCGGCCATAATATCATGATGACCATTGAGGTATTTTGTAGCTGATTCATAGTGTATATCTACCCCCAAGTCCAAGGGAGTCATGAAAACTGGTGACATCATAGTATTGTCAAATACAACAATTACATCAGGATTGACATTATGTGCATGTTCAGTTATCGATTTTACATCCACCACTTTAATCAATGGGTTTGTAGGTGATTCCAAAAAGATCATCTTTGTGTTTGTGGTTATTTTGGATTTAATCAATTCTGTATTTGTTGTATCATAATGATGCACAATCAAGTCTCCCTTTTTATTCAAATATGTCAACAATCTATGAGTTCCTCCATACAAGTCGTCACCAGCAATAACTTCATCACCAGGATTTAAAAGTCTCGTAATAACATCAAGACATCCCATACCTGATGAGACGGCAAATGCATGTTTTGCCTTCATGATTTTGGCAATGTGGTTTTGCAAATGGGTTCTTGTAGGATTACCTGATCTAGTGTAATCATATTCACCCATATTAGAAAGTGAAGGTTGTTTAAAAGTAGCTGATTGATATAATGGTGGAACCGATGCATTGTGTTGATCGTTCGACTTGGCGAGAACCAATTCGGTCTCAAGACTATAACTCTGTTTAGGTGCCATTAGGTGTTGAATATGTGTATGTGATAGTTTATTAGCTCTGTGTTTCGGACCTTTTAGTTATGTTTTCTTGTGTTGTACGAACTCTTGACTTCTTCTTGGGTTGCAATATCAAATGGAAAAAGATAATGTAAAATTATGACTGAAAAAACAATTTCTTTTCTTTTTTTTCCGCAGTTAACCTCAAACGCTATTGCATCATCAAATATAAAGAGTCACGTGCATTCTCTACCTCCCTATATAAAGTTACATACTATCAATTGAAGAGCAGTTCACTTGTTACTCTCCAAGAGTGCTTGTCTCTACAAACTTGCTTGCTAAATCCACCTTCATTAATCTATCAAATATATATAATGTCATTAAATCGATGACTCTCTTCATTTAATACCCGATATTTTTCACAAATCAGATCTAGTAAACTTCCTTATATCATTTGGTTCTTTACCCAACAATACTTTTTGACCACTGAAAGGTTCACATGAATGTCTTTTACCAGTTTCAGGTCCAATTTGACTCAATTCTTCACCATTTTCCAATTTCTTCAAAAGATCAACCACACCACCTGGTGACAAATCTTCATGATAATCATCATTGATGGCAATCATTGGTGCATTAACACAAGCACCCAAACATTCAACTTCTTGTAAAGTAAATAATCCATTGGCAGTGGTTTGACCTGGTTTGATTTGAAGATAATCCTTTATGGCATCCATTATTCCATCACTACCACATAATTGACATGGTGTAGTGGTGCATACTTGGACATTGTATTTACCCATTGGGTGTCTATTGTACATGGTGTAGAAAGTAGCCACCTCGTAGACTCTCATTGGTGGCATATCGAGTAATTTTGCAACATAATTCATAACTGCTATAGAAGTGAAACCCAATTGACGTTGGCCAAGATCTAAAAGGGGCATTGTTGCTCCCTTTTTGTACTGTGGTGGGTATTTGGCAATGATTTCATCAGCTCTTTTTTTATTTTCAGATGTAAATTCAAATGGTATATTGGTATTGTCTTCTTTGGTTTCTCTGTGAACTGAAATAATGGATGAGTATCTTTTGGACGTGTTGAGTACAGTCGATACTGAAGATTTACTTATGAAACGTGACAACATTGTACTGTGTGTATATGGCCAATGATGGTGATGATGATAATGATTAGGGAGTAAGTAAAAAGTAAGTGACGCTGATTAAAGTCTTGAGTGGGTTTGGTTTGATGCAAATGGATGTATGACTGGTTCTTCAAAGCGGTTCTTATAGGTTAAGTTACTGCTTCAACAGGTGATGTACTCTTGTAATGTCTATAGTTCCGGTATTCTTTGAAGAGAGAATAAAAAAAAAAAAAATTTGTTTGTGCTATGGAGGTGTATGTTGTGTTGCGTAGTAATAAAATTTTACATTTGTTTGATTGGTTAGGGTACTATATGCAGTACAATTATTTGTCACGTGTTACATTTTTTATTTTTATATTTATAAGTGCTACCATGTTCATTATTTTTGCAATCACACCTAGTTCAGACCTCACTCAATACATATATGCATAATATACATATGCCCTCACAGTAGATATAATACATGAATCATTCAATAGCTCTGATCACCCTTTTATTACAACTATCAAATCATGTGACCCCCCTTATTTTTCTCTCTTTTTCCATATGTTTCTTGCTCAATTATTATTTTATGTATCTATTCTACCACAGCATCATCATCATCCCTTCCCTTGTCTCGTTCCTTTTCCACTTTTTTTTTTTTGCGGGGAAGAGATAGTCACGTATAACAACAACACTACTCAAAAATAACTGCAGTATATATAACACCTAGAACGTCATCCTTTGCCACTGAATCTTCCCTCCCTCTTCTTCTTCTTCTTCTCATCAAATCGCAATTATAGAAAATGCCTATAGTTTCAAAACAGCACAAAGAGTTTCACACTGATACTGACCCATTTTGGTTGGAAGACAATTTCCTGACTGATGAGTCAATGCCGCATTATGACCCCAATGCAAAAGAAGAAGGACAGAAAAATTCAGCTCAATCAATGTCCAATATGGATATGAATATGAATTTAGATATGGATAAAAAAGTTGATGAGATGAAGGAGTTCACTACTGGTGTGCAAAATTCACTACACGAAGCAATGAAGGAGAATGATTCCAAAAGTGAGTCCTTGGAACACCAGCATCAACAACAACATGAGGAGCCAGTTGATGACCTCCTCAACTTTTTGGGGTAAAGGCACCTCGTTGCATGTTGTTGCTAATGACGACGGTGTTGATGGTGCTATCGATGATGAGCGAAATATTGCACATGAAAGAGTGGAATCATTTTGGGGAATGTTTTTATGGTGAAGCAGGACTTTACCAAAAAGAGAGGATGTTGATTCAAACGTATATAGGTTTATAACGAATATAAAACATTTAATTTGCTCTACGAACATAAGCATACTCTGTGACAGTAACCACTAATTGAGTAGCACTGGCTTACCCTTTATGTAAAGCGAAAGAGATTTCCTGTGTTTGGCTAAGTAAATTGAACACGGGTTCAGTTCTTTGTTCATCTTCAGTTAATGAAATCAATGTGGTTTGAACTTTCCTTAAGCCAGGAATGACGTCCATATATGCCGGTGCAATTTCAGGCATCATCGTTAGATTTGACCTACAGTTGGAACTCATTTTCCTTTATACTCTCTAGCTCCGAACTTGTCACCTGAGTAGTCTTTGCAACGGCTATAGTGGTTTCCAAATCTGCTAGGTAAACTTCAGTATACGTGTTCATAGGTTTTGGTGCATCTTGTGTAGCAACTGGTAACTCATACCCATTCAACACTTCAATAATTGCTTCGACTTGCTCACCCACAGGTTTGTATTTGGCAAGATGCATTTGATGATTATCGTACTTCCAAACCATACACCATTGCTTAAGCAATAAACCAGGTAATGTACCAGCATCAGCATTTATGCCAATATATACAGAATATCGTGGAATAGCAACATAAGTGACTCCATCAACTACTTTTTCATCTTGAATCAAATCAGTCAACTTGATGTTAGACTGTAATCCTTGAACATCAAGTGCTATTAATCTACCCTCAAAACTATCAATGTTGAAATAAATGTGACCTTCATCGTTATCTTCAAGTCTATCAGTTCCAATTGCAGCTAGCAAAGTAACCTATACCAGTGTTGGAGGCATAAATACATCAGCACTAATATCAATTGTAAATGCACAAAGTTGTTTGGAAACAACCGTATCTCCCAACTTAAGTTGGTTAACAGTTATCATTGGTACGTAAAAATCTTCAATTGTTCCCAGTCTTGGCAATAATGGTATTCTTGTAAATAGCTCTTCATATACCCCTGCATGTAAACCACCAAAGATAATCGACGGAGGTGCATTGGGTTGACCATTGATGGCAAACAATATTCTCTTAATCTTGCCTTGCTCCTTCAACAAATAAGTGAAATTATTATAAATTGGTCTGACAAATTCAGTTCTAGTATAACCAGTCCCAATATGCCATTTTCAGCATCAAACTTCTCCAGTAAAACACCAACGTCAGCCAATCCAAAAGTCTTATTTTGTAAAATTAATCCATTCAGTGGTGATGCCACTATGTCTTTAGTTTCGGCCATTTCAAATAAATCAATAGAACCATATAATCCAGTGAATTCATTTGTGATGTTGATGAATGATGTTGATTTTTCGTGATTGAAGTCTGATTGAAATACGATCAAATCAGATGAACCAGTGTCAATGAGAATTTGATGTAATTCTTGTGGTGGAGTTCCAAGAAAGAAATCTTGAATATAATAGAGTTCATTTGCCTCTCTACGATCGAACTTGTAACTGGTTGGATCTGATGACACAAGTGCAAACAATAAAAGTTTCAATATGTTGAATTTTTGTAGTTGATATGATGAAAATCAATGCTGTTGAAATGTTTGTCGCTATGGACAGATTTAAATAGAAGGCTTGTTTCAGTCAATATTTGGAGATGATAAGCTCTTACCTACGCCAAAGCTCAACTTATTCAGCATTTTAGACATGTTAGTGTATCTCTCTTCCCTTTTTTGCACCCATTTTCGATCAACAGACTCAATGAAAATATGTTTCGCAAAAACTTCCCAATTGAAGTACCACAATGAAATTCAAATTCGAAAGTTTTGATTAACAACAACCAAAATCAGGTTTTGAAACAATAAATCTTTAAGGGTTGCGTGAACAGTTACCACTTAGTTTCATTGAATCATCGGGACAGGGTGAACTTTGTGATTTAATAAACAACCAAAATCAACAACTCTTCACTAGGTACATCTCGCAGTTTTAAATGTCCGGTAGGTTTCTTAAAAATCTGCTCCATCATGGGCACACGAAAAGCATGCTGAACTCAAAGACGAAGCAATAAAGCGTCTCCCTTCCCCTGCTTAGTATTCTTCCGATATATGTGTGTTCATTCAACTTGGTGGGATACCTCAATGTTGCAATGACTGGGTCCGCCTCAGTAAGGGAGCTACCATTTATTTTTGTCAACTATAGCAACAATATGCAGGATTGTCAGTTTTCAAGGAAACAATAATGAGAAAAACCTCACATCAAGAGGTCAAGCAGAACTGTGTTAAAGCGACACGTATCTCAAACTTCCTTCATATACATCAGCTACCACGACTAAATTCAGCATTGAACCCTTTGTTATAAAAAGTGATTTAGCTCGATACCAGTGGTGAAAGGCAATATTACTCCAATACTTTTACATCATTGAAGCATTACACCCTGCCAATGAACAACAACTTTTCAAAACATTCACGCGGTAGCCTACAGTCATACGAGACTCCAAAGTCGCCTTCGAGATCAACCCGAAACGTGGATCCATTAAGACCAAATGACCCATTGTTATCTTCATCACCGTCGAGACGAAGAAATCAAAATACAATTTTTAGTGACCGATATATACCGAATCGTATGGGCGTGGATTTACAAGCTGCATTCAGTTTAACAAATGAAGAAGTACTACCGGATATAAGAAGTAACAGGAATGCCGATAATGAGATTGAGATTAGAAAGGAAGAGGAGGCGAATAGAACTTTTGCAACTGTTTTGAAGGCAGAATTGTTTGGAGATAATGTGCCGATGGCAACAGCAGACTTGACAGGCAGTGTTGCATCATCAAATGGGAACAATAACAGAGCGAAAGCATCTAATCTGCGACCCGGCAGTACTGGTGCCAGCTCCAGCATATCAACTGCTGGCACACCACCAAGATCATCTAGCTCATTACCCCATCTACCGATGTCTGCCACATCATCAGCAAGGCAGCCAGGAAATACCAGCTCAATATCCACTTACGATTCAGATGATGTGTTGTCCACCCCACGTCGTAAAACTAATTTATTCACGTATCAGTCCCCAAAAAAGTCAAGACCAGTGTCGCGAGATTTACAACAAGAACTATATTCTCTATCACCAGTTCGTCAAGAGTCGCAAAAGTTTCTTTTATCACCACAAAAGAAAGCTCGTGCTATTGCAAAAGTGCCCTATCGTGTGCTTGATGCACCCGAGCTTTCCGATGACTTTTATTTGAATTTGGTTGATTGGGGACAACAAGATGTATTGGCGGTTGGATTGGGCGATAGTGTATACTTGTGGGATGGATCAACGCAATCAGTTGACCGATTGTGTAACTTGTCAAACAAGGATAAAGTGACAAGCTTAAACTGGATTGGTACTGGTACCCATCTAGCAATTGGAACTTCAAAAGGTTTGGTTGAAATCTGGGATGCAACTAAAATCAAGTGTATTAGGACAATGACGGGCCATTCTTTACGGGTGAGCTCTTTAGCATGGAATGAGCACATTTTATCAAGTGGGTCAAGAGATAGAACTATTTTAAACCGTGATGTTCGAATTGAAGACCATTTTGTCAACAAGTTTGAGAGTCACAAGCAGGAGATTTGTGGGTTGAAATGGAATGTTGATGAAAACAAATTGGCAAGTGGTGGCAATGATAACAATTTGTTTGTGTGGGATGGACTAAATCCCAAACCCTTGTATCAATTTACCGAACACACTGCTGCTGTCAAAGCCATTGCTTGGTCGCCACACCAAAGAGGAATTTTGGCTTCCGGTGGTGGAACTGCAGACAAGACCATCAAGACTTGGAATACTTTGACAGGAAACATGATTCACAATGTTGATACCGGCTCACAAGTTTGTAACTTGATTTGGTCAAAGAACTCGAATGAGCTTGTATCGACTCATGGGTACTCCAGAAACCAAATCATTGTTTGGAAATATCCATCGATGCAGCAAATTGCTCAGTTAACAGGTCATACTTATCGTGTCTTGTATTTATCACTATCACCTGATGGGGAAACAATTGTTACTGGTGCTGGTGATGAAACATTACGATTTTGGAATGTTTTTGAAAAGAACAAGAATAACGATTCGCCTTCGTCTGTGTTGTTGGGTGCCTTTCTGCAAATACGTTAACAAGTACCTATTGTTTTAGCTTTTTTTACATTCAAGTCATATTTTTACATAGTGTTATTTATAGAAAGACTTTGCATCGAGTAGTGGATGTTGCTTGTTGACGTCAAATTTAGTGGCATTTACCCATTCTTGTAATTTGTCACTGGCTAAAACAACCTTACCATTAGGCTCTTGAGTTAAAACTCCCATGTGTTCCAAAGTGTACAACACATCTTCCTTTCTATAGCCTGTAGCCGTGGACAATTCTTCAAGAGTGAAGTTTCTCGATCGTGTTTGTATCAATTGCTTTGCCAAATTTTTCGACCAATAGTTTAAGTAACTCACCTTGCCAAACGGCGATAAAGGTATTTCAGGCCCACTGGTTGCTTGCGATAGTCGCGCTAGGGTATACAGAAACTCAATGAGCATAGCACCAATGTGTCTTCGTTGGAACGGAGGAAACACACAAATGCATGCCAAATTTGTGGTCGGATCATACGCAATCATTTCTTTTGAGAAAAACCCCATCGGTATATAATCTCTTTCGCCATCTTTGCAATAAAATACATAAAAATTGAAATGATCAATGTTGAAATACACTGATTTATCATCAAGAAACAATTTTCCAAATAAACACAAATTTTGGCAAAATAAGGGGTCTTGGTAACCTTTGACTTCTCGAATTATGTGATTTTTCTTGCGATCATAATACACCATCGTTCCAACATCTGGATTTTCTCTATGGAAGCGGCAAATTTCCCAATGCTCTAGCATCTCATTCTCGTTGACTGAGTACTTGAAACAATACTCACATACAAATAAATGATCAATAAAGCATTCCTCAGACGAATATGACTTTTGTCGTTTCCGAGACATTGGATCTGCAGCAATCATGTTGGAGTACTCATACCCCAACATATTCGGTACTCCCTCGTAAGGGTTGAAATAAGCCGGGTTACCATACCAAGGCTCAAACTCATATTTTCCAAATGTAACTTTTCCTATATTCGGCTTCTCTAGTCGTCCATAATACGATGTAGCCTTTGAAGACGCAGCTTGTCGATTCTGTTCTTGAGTTATGGGTGAAATGGTCAACAGCATTCAATGCGTGTTAGTCAAATTGGGTAAGGAATACCTGTCACCTGAGGAGTGGGTGGTAGGTTGGGTAGGCTTGCAAGAAAAATTTAGGAAAATCAGGATGCGCTATATATTTTATCACGACGCGTAATGCTCTGCTAATCAACAAGAGTTCCACAACAACAATCTCCACAAAGATGCCACCAAAGGGATGGAAAAAGAATGCTGATCCAAGTGAGCAGCCTTTCAGGGACACGGACCCTGTTTTGATTGACGACATATTGTTTCCTCGTTCAACTATTCTGAAATTGGCGAGATCAATCACCTTGGATGAAGACAACCAAAACAATATGACATTAGCAAAAGACTCCCTATTAGCCTTGCAAAGGTCCGCTACTGTGTTTGTAAGCTATATGTTATTCCATTCAAAACAAGTGTCAAAAGCTAATGGTAGAAAGACTGTAACTGCTCAAGATATTATGGCAGCTTTGGAACGAGCTGAATTTGCTGGATTTCTTCCGGAAGTGAAACAGAGATTGGCAGAGTTTGAATCAATGGCAAAGGCAAAGAAACAAAAGAAATTGGAAGAAAAGAGTGCAGGAAAAGAAGAACAAGAAGAAGGGGAAAGTGAAAATGTGACAAAGAAACCGAGATTGGACACTGCCGATGGTGATTCGCTGAAACCTGCTGCAAGCGACACCGAAGACGAAGGTGACGATGACGATGTTGTTGACGATGGCAACGATGTTGAGGTTGACACTGAAGATGTGGAGATTCGTGAGGAGCTGAGTGATGAAATCGAAGATGGACTGGATGAGGACGAGAGTGCTGCAGCTAACCCTATATCTGAGCTAGACAAGGACGAGCGGGAATTGCGTGGCGAAGAAGCTGACGACGATAGACAAAGTGAAGGAGAAGACGAAGATGAAGACGATGAAGACGCAGATTAACGAAATTGCATACTAGTCTACAGATTCTACTTAATTTATACACTGGTTGAATAAAGGAAATCCACACTGACTGGCAATAAATAGATAAAGCAACACCAATATACCGCCAATAGCGGATAGAATAAACTTTGTTTTGTGAAACCACATGCGTCTCTTTATCTGTTGTGCCTTTTTCAGAAACACCAGCGAAGAAGTATTGAGTCTGTCTGTTTGATCCACCAAAGAGTTGATCTTGTCACCTCTGCTCAATAGTTTATGGATATTATCCAACATGAGCTGTCTAACCTCTCCAACTTCTTCATTCGCAAGTAGTAATTGATTCGGTCCAATTTGGTTTACAGACCCACTGCCGTCATTGGCATCATTCGTGGATCCGTAATTATAACTCTGATGGTTTACATCATAGTTTTGCTCTTCGTGTTTGATGATTTGCTTCATGTATAATTTAAACTCTCCTGGTTTGGCCTTGGATGCTGGATCGTTTTGATCTTGTTGACGATTCTTGAAATCAATATACTTGTCCATGATGGTTTTCAACACCACCAAAATGAAAGTCTTGTTAACATCGTTATGAGCAATGGAAACTATTGTCACCAAGTCTCTACTCCCATCCACATTCATGTACTTTTTCATAAAATAAAGCGACAATTTTCTTGGAGTATTTGTTGAAACTGGAATGGAGCCGACCAATGTTTTGGAAGAGTTTATCAACCCCAATTCCTGAGAGATGATTTCAGAACAATTTGTACGAGGGAAGTGAGATATGAGTTGGTGGTTCTCATAGGTGTATAATGTGGTGGAGTTGATTGTCAAGGTGCAATAAATCACTGTAGAAAAATCAGGTTAGTACATGTACAAATAAGGGAATTACTTTCAACATACAGTGTTTATGTATATCTGAGTGACTCATGGTCAATGTCTGTATTAAAGGAATCGATTCAACCCAAGTCACTTAGCAAAGTTGTATTTGGGAATTCATGCAAGGCAAAACATCACACAAAGTATGATGTAAAATTGATTATGTAATTATTATCTAATCACTCTCAGGTTATAAGACCCCCAATTAGCATCAAGTTGGCAAGGTCAGACTACTAAAGTTAGGTCAATGGCTCGAGGGTCTTTACTCCGAGTATGCACTTTCTAGTATGTGACCATGCAACCAATTCATCAAGCCGTTCTTAGACAATCTATTATACACTGCTCAATATGAATGACTCTATTGTTAGTCTCCACCTTCTGGGTTTCGTCTCACCCAATTCAAGTATGTTGAATGAGTAAATGTTGTTGATGTTTGATAACTAGCATTAATTTTTATGGATGAATCCACCCTGGGTCGAGAAATGGAAGAGATTAAGCTTAAGCAAATAATTGCCAGCGCCTTTTACTTTGACCTTGCGCAGCTCTCACTATACGCCTTTATCTCGGCTAGTTTTTAACTTCACGGTTCTGTTGTTGGTTCCATTGAAGCCTTTGGTGAAGTCGGTGAGGTGGTTTAGTTCAAAGTAGTTGGTTTCATCAATCAAGTGTCACAAAACAAGAACACATCTCATCGGTTTTGATTTGGTAAGAAAAATAATTTACAGCTTTTTGGTTTCTTTCAATGTAACACCATCCACTTTTAGCATATTATGGGAAAATATAGGAAAAGGTTCAATGAGAAGGCAAGAACTGGTATGCTTGCTAAGCAAGCGGCTTTGAAAAGAGCAAGAAATAAGCAATTCTATACCCAAGACGATGGAACCACGATAGATCCCGAAGAAAAGACAGAACCCAAAGCTTCAACGGATGTTTCCAATTCTGACTCTAACGCCGAGATACTCGCACCAATCAGTGAAGAGGAGCGACTAGCAAGAAAAAGAGCCTTGGAGGAGAATTTGTATACGCAAAATGCCAAAGATGAAAAGCTATCCAAAGCCAAGAAGAAGAGACTTGACAAGTACATTGAGCATCAGCTTAAAAGAGAGGAAAAGAAGGAGCTTTTGAAGAAATTGGAGGAGACAAAAATGGATACGTCGAAGCTCACAGGAATGAAAGATTTAGGGAAAGGGAAGTTGACTAAGAAGGAGCAAATGCTTGAGGCCCTAGAGTTGGAAAAGCAAGGAAGAGGTGATGATGCCACACGAGATATATTGTACGAAGAAAGAGTTGTCAAAGATGTTAGTGATGTGAGTAGTGAGGATGAACGTGACAATAAGAAAACTTTTTCTTTCGAGAGCGGTGCCTCACTAAGTTCATTTGTCGACAACAGACCATCCAAATTTGGAGGTTCAGGAATGGGTTTTGGATTCAAGAATATTCCAGTAATCAAGCGGGAGCCTAACATTTCGAAAAAGAAGTACAGTTGGAGGAAAAGGGTTCAAGAAGAGGACAGGAAAAGGTTAAAGCAAGAGGATTTAGATGATTTTGCCTCAAGCTCAGAAGAGAACGAGCTGTCTGATGAAATTGCGGAAGGGGATGACGCATCGGAGGACGAATCATTAGGAACAAAGGAGGAGTTAAGTGAAGGAGAATTGAGTAAGTTAAAGTATAACCTGGGGAGCTCCTCAGAGGAGTTTTCGTCGTCGGGGGAGGAGGATAGCTCCAGCGAACTTGGCCATGGTAGTGTGAACGGAATGAAAGAAGTGAGTGGGGAGGAGGTTAGTGAAGATGACGACGAAGATGATGACGACGAAGATGATGACGACGAAGATGATGACGACGAAGATGACGAGGAGGAAGAGGAGTTCCCAACTAAGCTTATGCAAAATAAACCTAGACACTCAAAAACTGCCGCTTCGTTTAAAGAATGGGCAGAGAATCAGCTTCGACACATTGAGGGTCGCGAGAATGTCCCCCTTGTGGCAGAAGTGTCTGATGAAGTTAAAAAGAAGTACTCAAAACGTCAAGTTAGACCTGAAGATGTTGACCATTTGTCTGACGAGGAAGGTTACATACCAATTGATAACGACATGAACAGAGAGGCGTTCGTGGTGGAAGTTCAAAGATCAGACAAAGTGCAACAACAAAGAGTATTGCTACCTGTGTATGCTGAAGAACACAGAATAATGGAGGCAATTTACCATCACGATTGTGTAATACTCTGTGGTGAAACTGGTTCAGGTAAAACAACTCAGGTTCCTCAATTTTTGTATGAGGCTGGATTTGGGAATCATGGTAACAAGCTGCATCCAGGAATGATTGGAGTAACACAACCGAGAAGGGTGGCAGCAGTGTCAATGGCAGAGAGGGTCGGAAATGAGTTGGGCAATCATAAACATAGAGTTGGTTATCAAGTTAGATTTGACACGTCGATCAAAAATGAAGGAACTGAATCAGGGACAGCACTTAAGTTTATGACTGATGGTGTTTTGTTAAGAGAAATGATGTCAGATTTTCTTTTAACAAAGTATTCTGCTATAATCATCGATGAGGCTCATGAGCGAAACATCAATACAGATATTCTAATCGGAATGCTCACCAGGGTGATAAAACTAAGAAGAAAGTACTTTTTGGAGAATAGGAAAGAAGTGAAACCATTGAAGCTTATAATCATGTCTGCTACTTTACGTGTTACTGATTTTTCGGAAAATCCAGTTTTGTTCAAAACCCCTCCTCCAATTATCAATGTAGAGGCAAGACAATATCCTGTATCGGTACATTTTGATCGAAAAACAGACTTCAACTACATCGAGTCTGCATTCAACAAGGCATGTAAAATCCATCGAAAGCTTCCACCTGGAGGTATTTTGATTTTTTTAACCGGTCAGAATGAAATCAAAACATTAGTGAAAAGACTAAAAGAAGAGTTCTCGAAAAGAAAAAGCAAAGCAATTGAGGCTGAAGAGGTCCCCGACGTGAGGGTTTCGGAAAATATGCAACAAGAGATTGAAGATGTGGACTTTAGTGTAAAAATAGATGAAGAGAACAATTATGACGACTACGATGACTCCGAAGGGGAAGAGGAAGGGTTTGGGGAAGCTCAAAACACTATTGATTCTGAAGTTGGTCCACTTCATGTATTACCATTATACTCCCTTTTGCCCACCAACCAACAAATGCGGGTTTTTGACGAGCCACCAAAAGGAAGCAGACTATGCATTGTGTCCACCAATGTTGCAGAAACTTCATTAACTATACCGGGAATTCGTTACGTTATCGATTGTGGCAGATCGAAAGAACGAAATTACAACAAAGAAAGTGGAGTGCAATCGTTCGATGTTGATTGGATTTCAAAAGCCTCGGCAGATCAAAGAGCTGGTAGAGCTGGTAGAACCGGACCTGGGCACTGTTATCGGTTGTTTTCTTCTGCCGTGTATGAGGAATTCTTTCCACAATTTAGCATTCCCGAGATACTTCGAACTCCTTTTGAAAGTATTGTCTTAAGCATGAAAAGTATGGCAATTGATCAAATTGTCAATTTTCCTTTTCCGACTCCTCCTGATAGGGCCTCATTGAAGCAAGCTGAAGATTTATTGGTAACTTTAGGTGCGCTTGATAAAGAACAGAAGCAAATCACCGATTTGGGAAGGAAAATGTCTTTATTCCCATTGAGTCCAAGATTCGCCAAAATATTAATCATTGGAAACCAACAAAATTGTTTGGATTACATTATAGCCATTGTATCTGCATTGTCTGTTGGGGATCCATTCATTCCAGAGAATGAGTTGGTTGGAAACATGACTGACGAAGAAAGGAAGAATTTCAGAAGCAAGTTTTATCAATCAAGAGCCTTGTTTTCAAAATTAGATCCATCAAGTGAGTGTTTAATGTTGTTGTCCGCGGTTTGTGCTTTAGATCATATTCCCAGCGAAAATGTGAGTGAGTTCTTGTCCACTAATTACTTGAGACAAAAGATGATGCAAGAGATTCAAAAGCTTAGGACACAAGTGGGGCAAATTGTTGAACGATGTTTAATGACCAAAAATGGGGTTTACTTATCCCACAGGGCAAAACTAGACGTCCCTACTACAAAACAGGTATCAGCAATGAAACAAATGATTGCATCTGGATTTATTGACCATGTGGCGATCAGAGGTGATTTGATATCCTCTGATGTCAAAATTGCCAACAAGACAAACATCAGCAATATCCCCTACTGCCCCGTGTTTCCTATCGAGCTGGACCCGTTTGTTTACATACATGCAAACTCGTTGATGAGTAAAAGTGGTAAATTACCGAGCCCATACTTGGTTTATCAAAGTCTTAGTTCGAAGTCGAATTCTACCGACGACGACAAGCATTCAAAAATAAGAATGAAACCATTGGTCGATATCACTGGCAAGCAATTGACAAATATTGCAAAAAGTTCGGGCTTGATAACGTACTCTAAGCCATTGGGTCATCCATACGCACCAAAGAATCTAACTCCTACCAAACGAGAATGTTACGTAGTGCCCAGATTTGGTGCATCGGTAGGAAGTGGGGGTGTTGGTTGGGATTTGCCGGCAATCAAAGTGATACAAGAGAAGCGTAATGGGTCTTGGGTGACTGTGTAGATATTGAATAGAAAAATAGTAAACAAACGAAAAACAAAAAAAAAACAGTCAAGACATCGCCAGAAGAGCTTTGACACCACAAACAAGGTCAATCACCATGCGTCCAGGAAATGCCAATTACAGATATAGGCGACAGCAGAGGAGGGAGCTTAACCTCTTAATTCCTAGTAGCATATTAGATCCTGCTTCGCAACGACTATTTGCGGTTTCATTATTTATGTTGATTCAAAGTTGGAAGATTTATGATCTAGTTTTAGTCAAGTCAGAGATTGCATCTTCTGATGAGCAATTGACAAGCTTGACAAACTTCACATTTGTTCTCAAATACTTGTTTATTGATGGGGTGTTCTTGTGGCTCCTCCCGATACTAAGGATACCGCGTCTTACATTTTCACCATCAAAGACGCTACTTTACATATTCATTTTGAATGGGTTCACATTGTTTTTGGTGAGCAATTTGGCATTGCCGTTGCTATCCAATATATTTTTGCCAATTTGGAGGGTATTATTGCAAAGAAATGAACTTAACATTGCGGGAGAATCAATCAATGTAGCGAAAGTTATTGACATGGATTCCCATTTCAAAGGTAAATTGACAATTCATTACCTACCTGACTCGTCAGCGAAAATGAATCCATTTCACATTGATCAAACTTGTTTGGGTCCTGCCAATGGCAACACCATTCAAATGCCAATCGAATTTAATACAACATCGGGCATTGGATTTCTACAAATTCAACAAAATACTGCAAACAACGAACTTAAACTTTACAATTATACTGGCTCCTTACTAAAAAAATTATTCAAAAGCGATTACTCCCATTTGACAAACAAAATTCAATCCAAACCAAGTGACACTTTGTTTTATTTAGAATACCCAATTAACGAACCAGGGTCGTATAAGATAAAGAGTGTTTTGGATAAAAAGGGTAACAGCATTAGGACATATAAATCTGAGTTTGTTGTATCGGACTGTCCACTGGGAAAATTCTTCTATCCACCACATTTTGACTTTCAAAACAACCACAAGTGTTTGACCTCCCTTGAGGAAGAAGCGTTCCCCGTGCCCTGGTTGGAAGTATATGGTCCTTCGCCTGCATATGTGAATCTTGTAATCAGAGTGAATGGAAATGAGTACAAATCAATGAATATTACAATTACCAGCGACACTGAACACCATAAGCGATCAAGAACCGACTTTTCATATTTAAAACCCACCAAACTAGTTAGAAACTCGTTGGAAGAAGCGATTCTTCAGCACATTGACGACTTCAAATGGAGTAAGGAAACCTCAGTTGAGTTTCAATTGATTTCAGTGCAAGATTCATTTGGAAACTTGCATCGGTACCAGCCACTTTCCAAAGACAAGGATGTGTGGTACAAATTAGTCCTCCGCAAGTCGCCGTCCATTACACTTATAAACCCTGAAAGAGAGTCCCCACTTTTGTTAGGTGGAGAAAAAACCATGACAATATCAAATTGGGACAAGTTTGATGACAAGGATTTCCCACTTGATGTTGTCATATCACACGATGGATCCAACTTTACCAAAACTTTTTCCAACAAAGCACAATTACAAAAGGGGTTCAAAGTCCCTGAGCCAGGGCAGTATAAGTTGATTTCTGCAAAGGATGTATATTGTCCTTGTGAGGTTATTGATACGCCGGCAATACAACTTGAGTTGGCACAGGTACCAGAATTGAATATACATGCACAACCAGAGAGCGATAGGTGCTTGGGAGTTGTAGGGTACAAGTTTGACTTTAACTTTACTGGAAGGGCGCCATTTAAAGTGCAATATCAAATATATTCAAACAATTCTGGCATTTTGAAGCCAGTGGTATCATCGTCTGGTGGAAAGGTTCGTGAGTTGGTTTCTACACTGAATCAGCACTCATTCAAATTCAAACCACCGGGAGAGGGAAGCTACAGTATTGTGTTTGCCAACTTGAAGGACGGAAATTATTACGAAAAGGGTTTTCCTCTTGACAAAGTAAAATACACATACCTGACGTATTTCAGACTGGCGTCTGAGTTGTCTTTGAAATTAGCTGGACGTGAATTGCACACATGTTATGGCGTGTCTGCAAAGATACCCGTGATTTTTAAAGGCAATGGTCCTTACTCTTTTGATTACGAGTTTGTTGACTTTGTGACAAGGAAAAAATTGGGTGTTGTACAATATGTGAGTGAAGTTTCCAACTACGAAATTGAGACGCCTCAATCACTAATTGGGAAGACGTGCCACCTTGTCTTGAGCAATGCCAAGGATAAGTTTGGTTGCAATGCGATCATAAGCGACAACGCGAAGCAAGTGAAAATTGTGAGCAGACCAGATATTCCCGAACTCGAGTTGATCAACCCAAGCTCAACAATCCAAATAGTTGAAGGTCAGTATGTGGATGTACCTGTAAAGTACAAATCATCAATTGGTCAACAAAAGAATGACGTGGTGATCTTGAAATGTTTCAGTTTGCAAGGTGAGGCATTGCAAAACCAGAGAGCAGATTTGAGACTGTCTTCAATTCGAATTTTCAAGGAAGGAATCTATAGTGTAGAATCCTTTTTGAATGATAATTGTGAAGGTAAAGTTGTTAACAAAAGCAAGGTTGTGACTGTCACTTACTATGACAAACCATCAATGAATATAACTTTTGCTGACCAATATTTACAACACAAGGATGATTCAATGCTTCATTTGAAACCCGTTTGCAATGGTGCTGCTAATGAAATTGGATTACAATTGAAAGGAAAAGCACCTTTTTTGATTGATTATGAAATCAAATTACCGAATGGTAAAGTTGAAAGTCACACAATGAACGTTGAAGGTCATCACATCAAAATCAAGCTACCAACAAGGGAACACGGTCAGTATGAGCACACGTTCAAGAGGGTGTATGATGCTCATTACACGAGACAAAGAAAGGTGCCGCTTGCCGATGTACCAAAAGTCGTTTACCAAGTCAACCGTTTACCTACAGCTCTGTTTATCCCAGACAAGCATTTTACCCAAGTGTGTGAAAATAGAGTCCATGATGAGGAGGTTGTTGCCAAGATTCCGGTTAAGTTCTCTGGAACCTACCCATTTGAGATCGGCGCAGTTATAAAGAATGAAGCATCAGGCGAAAGTCAAGAACTCAAGTTTAGAAATGTTATGGAACCTTTCTTGTCATTGCAGAGTATGAAGTTTTTGACACTTGGAGACTACTCAATCACATTGGTTAGTGTAAAGGACAGTAATGGTTGCGTCAATGTAAAGCTACAACAAGCAGTCAAGTACGTTTTATCCATTACTGAGCCTCCAAATGTATATAAATTGTCGGACAAAGTGCACTATTGTGTGGGAGATCATGTTGGTTACAACTTGACGGGTGTATCACCCATTACTATTTTTTACGAGTACAACAACACGCCCAGGAAAGCTGATGTTCATCACCAATTTATCAGACTAGCATCAAAGCCGGGAACATTAAACATACAAGCATTGAAAGATGCTGGTGAAAATTCGTGTTTGGTTAATTTTACTTCGGATAGTCAAAAGTTTAAAGAGTTGCAACTACAGGTGCATGAATTACCCAGTGTTGAAGTCAACAAGGGTGATTACATAGTAGAGGACATCCACCAAGGCGACCACACAGAGTTGATTTTCACATTCACTGGAGAACCTCCATTCAAATTAACATACATTAGAACTATCGAAGTTAAACGTGACCAAAAGAAAGTGAGAAAATTATTGGAGAAGGAAACAATCAGTGATATATGGGATCGTGATTTCATCGTATCGGCCAGTCTTGAAGGAACATATGAGGCAATTGAGGTACAAGACAAATTCTGTCGAGCAGTAAAATCAATCAATTACATAGAATAGACATGTGTTACATAGACCAACTAATCATCATTTGCTTCCGCTTTCAGGATTCTCTAGTTTTTGAAACTCTTGATGTATAGCTTGAGCAAGCCCAATATCTGCTTCCGTTATGTTATTTCCCACGTCATGAGTCGTTAATTCAATATCAATTTTATTGTATACGGTTGTAATCTTTGGATGATGTTTCTTCAAATCTGCTTGCTTAGCAATCAAATTCAAAAACTCCCAAGTTTTTTTAAAATTTTTCAACTTGTAATGAACTTCCAAAACATGAGAAGGTGGAACCGTATCCAAAACCGTCAATGACCAGTGAGGCAACCCCAAACCATTGATTCTCAGAAGACCTTTACGAATTGATTCCTCGTGTAAGGCTGATAACGACATTGTATTGTGTTACTCGGTTGATATGGGTGGCTCCAGTTTTAGAAAACTGAGTCGAATTGGCTGTTTTTTTGCTTTTTAGACTTTTGTTTTGCTTTTTGGCAACTTTAAGGTTTTTGTTTAGGTGCAAACTACTACTTAATTTTTTTCACTCTATCAAGTCTGAGATTATTTTGCAACTTTATCCAAAGAGAAACGCAATTGAAGGCTTTAGTGTATAAGTATCCTGTTTTGCTTTTCGTCGATAAATGAGTTGTATAGGGGAGGAGGTATGATGATTTGCCTTTGTGGGATTTTCATTCCCTAGTTCACCATTTTTTTAATAGATCACTTTCCATCTTCCATTGGGCAACATCCTAGTACTTCTTGTCTGAGGTGGGTTTCTCTTTGTTAATAATTAATTTGCTTCGCCTTATCACCTTGATCCTCTATCAGTATGACGCCAAGCAAGCTCTTTGAACCACTTTTACATTCAAACAATTTGGTTTTGTGACACTGTACACAAAATAAGGAATTCGCGTTATTCCCATCAAAAAAATCTATATGGTAGAACGAAAAAAACTATAGCATTATAGCATAACAGGTAACTCGTTTAATGAAGTTGGGTAATGATTTCAGCCTTTTATGTTTTACATATCCCCTTCAACTATGGGAGCCCGTCGGAGTTAGCTTCTTATAAGTGTTTGATCAGTAGGAGGTTCACTGAAGTTGTCCCAGACGACACAAGCATACTATCCCAATTTTATCAACATCTTAGTCGAACGCCTATACATGAACAAGTGCCAGTATTGTGTATCCAAAATCTATCATATGTTTACATTAAATGTGAAACCAATATTGTGCTTTTAGCTGTTATGCATCAAAATGTCAATGTGATGCTGGTTATTGCATTCCTAAGAAGCTTTCAAGTAATAATGATTCACTTTTTATGCAAGGGCAAGGTAAAGACGATGGACTTTGAATTAATTTTGGATAATTCAGTGCTCATTACTGAGCTAGTTGATGAGTGCTTGGATTTTGGTGTACTACAGATAACAGACTATAAGCTACTTGAGGAGTACATCAAAGTGGAGCCAAACTTTCCCAAATTACTTGATGATGAAGACGACTCCAACAACAGTGGTGAGGAAGAGTCTGATCATGACACGAAGGTAAAGGACAAAAAGAAAAATAGCAAAAGTAAGCCGAACACTGATATCAAGTCAACCCATAATCAATCAATCAAGACCGACGTTTTGGAAAACAATGCAAACATCATCAACAGTTCAATTTTGCGTACATATTCACTGGCTATCAATTGGCGACCGAAAGGTATTTTTTATGCAAAGAATGAAATATTTGTTGACATTATTGAAAATGTTGAATTCATATATGATTTGAAAACGAATACGGTAAAACGAAATGAAATATATGGAAGCTGTATGGTTAAATCTTATCTATCGGGTATACCGGTGTGTCGAATGGGATTTAATGAAAACTACATGTCTTCGATAGAAAACAATGATGTATCGAAGAATACCGATACTGAACCTTTACCGGAGAACCAAATGAGAATCGAGAACATTGAGGAGGGCGAGAGTCTACTAGAAGGGGGGGAGGAAGATCATGAGGAAAAGGAATCAAAGACGCTGGTAGCACCATCTTTAGATGACCTTGGAGGAGATGCTCATCTGAACCACGAAGAGGAGTCTGAGAAGTCGCTCGAAAACAAAGTCCCCAAGACCACTGCCAAGTCATTTAAGCATCGAATACCCATAAGAAACATCCAATTCCATCAATGTATTGAACTATCAAAAATATACCGCGACAACATTGTCACATTCATTCCGCCAGATGACAAGTTTGAGTTGATGTCGTATCAGGTTGAGCAACACAAGAACAAAAAGAAACTTCCATTAATATCCATCAAGCCTGTATTCAAAGTTATTCAAAAAACAAAGCGGTTGTTAGTTATGTGCACATTGAATACTACTTTCCCTAGAAGACGACATTGTAAGAGTTTGCTTGTGAGGATACCGTTGAATCCATACTATTTTGAGTTGGGTATAACCGACCCCAATTTGATGTACAAGACTGAGAGTGGAGAGGTGTCATTCAAGTATGATACAATGGAGATTATTTGGAGAATTGACAGCATTGATGGTAAACAGACAGTAAGAATGATGTGTGAGTTGCCCTTAATAAATTGTGAACAAGTGTCCTTGGAAAAGATATCTCACCATTTGTTGCGTAAAATGGATAAAGTTGATTTGAATGGCACCACGGCTCAAGGTGATGACGAAGCTGCAGATGTGCGACACGACTTGGAGGCATTTTACGGAGTCAATGGCAAAGCCATAACGTCTACCCAGAAGGAACTATTACAAGAAGTGAAGCGCAATTTCCAAAACGATGACATTGTTTTATCGTTTAAAATTCCCATGTTTACTTACTCAGGGTTGAAATTGTCGTACATTTCCGTCGATGAGGAACAATTAAAATACCCGTGTTTTCCATGGATACGTTATCTAACTCAAAGTCTGGACCTTGATGGACAACATAGCCCATCAATCATGGGGCAAAATTGCACTTATCGGTTCAAGTTGTCGATGGACTGCTTTGTTGTAGCATAATAGACATAAATATTGAGAACGTTCTTCTTACCCCTCTATGCTCGTTGGTAATCTGGAAATTGTAATTGGTTGTGCCCATCGGACTGTATATCCAAATTGGGAAACATAAAGCGTATCCCAAAAAAAAATAGATCGCAAAACAACAAAAAAGGGGAAACTCTAATTTTTGTTTATCAGTAGTGTACTCTACAGTACAATTATTTTTCTCTTATCAGTAATAAGACCGGCTCTGCACAGATTCCCGCTTTCCAAACTTATCCGATAAATCATGGTAGCTTTTAGCTGTAAAGAGTAACTCAGGCTACATCCTTTGAAAGTTTTGCAAAGTTTTCCGCTTTGGTTATTCACTTTTGGTAACAACTCGCTCAGAATCATTACAGGTTATTATACAGTCGAAACACCCACTTTAATGTCACCAAAACAAATTATGAAATCAGCAACAACATCAGTACCGAACTTGTCGCGAGCGACGTCAGGTACAATTAATAAGCCACGTACAAAGTCAAGAAATGGATGTATCACATGTAAGAAGAAAAGACTCAAGTGTGATGAAACGAAGCCTTCTTGTGTGAATTGCAGCAAGAAGAATATAGTATGTGGCGGGTATGCGACCAACTTCAAATGGAAACTGTTTAATGAATCAAAAGCTTCTAGCGGTGATCAAGTCTTGAAAGGACATCTACAACTTGCAAGCTATTCTGTCACTGGGAAGAGCATTGAGCAGATTACGAGAGAGAATGATTTGATCTCCAAAGGGTTGAATCCAACTGTGCTTGAGGGGAGACGAAGATTTAGTGCAACGGTACCAACCAACAGTCCAACACAAGAAACGCCACTCACTATAAGATCTTACAGTGACACGTATCCCTTTAAAGATGTACAAAGGTTGAGAGCTATTACCCAAACAGAACAAGTGAGTGCCAAACTGCCAATCAACGCTATCGATACTTCTACTCAGTCAATTCTTTCACCCAGTTTTGAAAATATTTTGAACCCGCCTACACTTGTCAAGGAGAGGAAGGATTTTAATTTTGACATTAGTCTAACCCCATCCCTTTCAGCGATATTGAATTTTGCATTAAATCTGGGAGATATTGATGTTCCTTCGGTTGAAACAATAATGAGTCCACTTACATTAAGCCGGACTCATGAATTGTCATCAGGCTCTTCTCCCGTTTGTGAAATCAACAAACCGTTGACGAAAACTGCAGAACATGATCAGATCCTCCACTTGTACTCGGAATACACGTCGGGAATCATGTCAATCAAAAACGGGATGCACGAAAACCCCTGGAGAAATTTGCTCGTCCCACTAGCGTCTAGGTATGGCTGTCTTTTCAACTCAATAGCAGCAATGACTCTTTTTCATTTAGCTGGTTCACATGGTATCGTTGCATCAACGAAAGAGTTGCGATCAAAAGCGCAAACTTACATGAAGAGATGCATTTTGGAACTTGCAAGTGGATTGTCCAAGATGGAAAATGGAGCTGAAGTCGATTTTCCCGCTGATATAGCATTAGCGACTTGTTTGAATTTGGCAGTATGTGAATCATGGGATGTTCTGACATCAAGTGGTATTGCTCACTTGAAAGGAGCAAAGACTATGATCAACAAAATTTTGTCATTATTGAGGGAACATCAGGAGTCGGTCCGTAGCAATGTGTTGACACAAGATAGATCTGAAGTTTCTCATGAAAGCTACTTGCAACTAAAAAGTAAGCTAGTTTTAATTGATCAATTTGAGTATGAAAAAATGATTCACGACTGCAAAACAAAGAGCACTACATTGGTTATACCCAATCCGGTTCAAATATTATTCAACACTTGGATATATTTCCTGGTGATTGCCCAAATGACCACGGAAACAAATTACGACGAGAAAGGAGTGGACTTGGTGGCGACGATAACATCAATGATTCTGAACAATAAGGTAAAAGATGGACAAGATTCCCCATCTGCATCTGATCTCAGTGAATCATCGGATAAAGGATATACATTCTTTGAGGAGTTTGATGCTTTCAATTATGACTCAGAGATTGTCGATCCGTTGTTGGGATGTGGCCAGAACTTGTTCTGCATCATTGGAAAAGTGGCTGCTTTAGTTTCCAAAATTCGAAAGACAAAGGCTAGTGAGAAGTGGAAAAAGAGAAATTCGTTGAATTCAATCACACAAGCGTCTGAGTTGCGTCATTTGCTTTTAGAGTGGAAGTCAACGATCAATGTGAATATGATCAAGAATGAAGAAGAAAACGGGTCCAAAACCTGGGATTTACCAAGTTGTATTGCTACAGCAGAAGCATATCGTTACGCGACGTTGCTTTTTCTTCACCAAGCTGTGCCCGAAATTCCGTCATTATCATCACATGAACTTGCTGAAAAGATTTTCATCCTTTTAGCATCAATTTCGAAATCATCAAATACAAGTGTAGTGCATATCTTCCCCCTCTTGGTTGCGTCATGTGAGACTGAGCCTGGTGAAGAAAGAGAGTGGTGCAAAGCACGATGGAAGTTGTTGGTGGACAAGATGTGGATTGGTAATGTTGATCGTGCATTTGAAGTGGTTGAAGAAGTGTGGAGAAGAAAGGATAAATTGCCAATTAGTGACAACAAGGGAGACAGTTCCAGCATTGAAACCACTTTGCTGGGTAATTATCATAATCCACTTAATGGTTTGATGTCAGTGGTAAATAATGAAAATGCTACATTGAATAGCTCTGAGTTGAATGGGATTGAGTCGAAAGTCCATTGGAGTAATATCATGAAAGAATGGGGATGGGAAGTACTCTTGGGCTAGGCGACTGAGTATGATGTGATCATCAGGCATATGCTTGTTCTGTAGAAAACATTCTGCATCGAAGTAAAGGTTGCGTGTATATTCAAGTAAGATGGAATTGGTAGCGTATCTCCTGGTGTACCCAGCCAACATGCCATTTACTAGTGAAACAATCAAACCCAATTTTTCACGGACATAGTGGATAATTTACATGCGTAGTTAGTGGTGTCAAATCCTTTTTATGGTACCTTCTAGGTTGCACAAATTTTTTTGTCAATCCCATGACTTTGTTTTGAATCATTTCGCAACCAAATGTGGAAAGTTAGTACAGCATTTACTCAAGTAATAAGTTTTTGAAAATTCACTATTATTCACAATTTTGCTGTCCATAGGTTTCATTCACAATGTAGTACTTACCAAGTGAAGCATATATTTATTCTCTATCACAATGAAGTCTAGGCTAAACATTGGGACCGTTGCAGCAACCTCTTCCATGCTTTCATTAAGTAATTTTTTACCTAATCATTGGTTTTGCCGATCGAGAGAACATACGGTGAATCGGGAAAAAGATACTGATTCACTACATTCTCTGGACAACAGCCATGATATTTACACTCAAAGCACCTACTCAATCACTTAAAAGCTTTAACCGGTCAGTGTCAACCCAGTCACACCTTATTTCCCAACCTTTCAATGCCGAAAATACGAGAATGATTCGAGAATCAGAAAAGAAGTTTCCCAAACCAAATTTTATATCCTTTGATTTGTTCGGCACCATCTACAAACCAAAAATTCCTGTTCCTGAACAATACCACCAAATAACAAGCCTGGAGTTTGGTATACTGAAAACAGCAGAGTCAATTCGCCACGATTTTGCCAAAACTTACGAGGAGTTACAGGATGAATTCCCCAATTATGGAAAAGGTGTGGCACACTTTGAAAATTCGGATGCCTGGTGGAGAGAGCTTGTGATTAGGGTTTATGGATTGCTGAGAAAAGATCCCAAAACAAAGGAGATTTGCGATCGCTTAGTTAATCATTTCACTAGTAATGAGGCTTATGATGTTTATGACGACGTCATACCGACTTTGAAAGGATTGAGAGAAAAAGGAGTAACCATGGTTACTTCTAGTAATTCAGATACGCGAGCAATCAAAATATTGGAAAGCTTAAAATTGAAAGATTACTTCACCAGTGTTAATTTATCTTACGATTATGAAGTTGGCAAGCCAAAAAAGTCATTCTTTGACGCCATCGCGGTGAATGAGTACAGAGTTCAAATCGATAACAGGTACAGAGGACCAACTCCACCAGGAGATTACTTATCGGGATGTTGGCATGTTGGTGACAGTCACGCAAAAGACTTTGTTGGTGCTATTAGAGCCGGCTGGAATGGAATTTTGGTGGATAGAGATGGAACAAGTGAATTGAGTACAGGAAAGAAAAGACAAAATAAATCAACTTATGACGCTTGCTATATGTCCCAAGGACTAGGCAAAAAGGAAGAGGATAGTGATGGTCCATTAATCTTGGCAAATAATAGAGTTGTCTTGTCACGTCTCACACAACTATTGCAGTTGTATAATTGGTAAGATATGTAATGAGATGAGGTGTTTGTATAGAGAATTATTTATCGATTCAATAGATGCGAAATTCAGACACTCAAGTGTGGCTCCCCACTTTTGATGTTGCAGTGGACTTGGGGTTAAGTTGAAACACGCATTAAACTTGTAAAATGTAGAATGGTACACAAAAACCATCTAGAGTAAAAAGAAGAAAAACAGAAAACGAATTTAAAAATAAACCAGGACAAAAAACAAGAGAACAAGGGAGAAAGCTCAGCCTTTAACGACGTTACCATCATCCCACAAAGTGTATTTGCCTAGAACACTAGTCATCCAAGCAACATAATACTACACTCTAACCACAGAAGCAATCATCAACTTTTTCTTCGCAACACTCAAACGCGAGTTTTTGTTTTTTGCAGAATTTGTTGAAAACGTGAGAAGCTTGAAATTAAAAACTGTCCCTACAGTCTTGAAAACGACATCAAATAGTAGCCATATTTTCACCAAAAGGTATCTTCAGTCATAAGTCCACATCCCATTGAAATCATGTTTGGACTAAATAAGCTTATAACGACGACGATTGTATTGTACACTGCAACTGTGTACTCCATTGAATTGGATATTAATAGCAAGGACTCTATTTGTGCAGCTGCGAAAATCGTGTCTGATGGTATGTGGAACTACTATGAAGGTTTTAGAGTCGGAGGTACTATTGGTATGTTTGCGTCTCCCAACTATTGGTGGAATGCAGGCGAAGCCTTTGGTGGGTTTGTAGATTATTTTTCATACTGCGATTCAGACAATTCAACTTTGGAAAAATGGATTTATGAGGGAATGTACCATCAAGCAGGTGACAACTACAATTATATTCCTTCAAATCAGTCAACAACTGAAGGTAATGATGATCAAGGTGTTTGGGGAATGGCAATCATGGAGGCTGTTGAGAGAAATTTTACAAACCCTGAACTGCATTCGTGGCTAGAAATGGCACAAGCAATCTTCAACACAATGGATGCAAGATGGGATACAGAACATTGTGGAGGTGGATTGAGATGGCAAATTTTTACTTGGAATTCGGGTTACAATTATAAAAATACAATCTCAAATGGTTGTCTTTTCCACATTGCCGCAAGATTGGCTAGGTATACAGGAAACGAGTCAGCATATCTCCCCACCGCAGAGCGAGTGTGGGATTGGATGGAGGAGGTCAATTTCTTGACTGAGGAAACAAACGGAAAATTGCGTATATATGATGGTGCAAATATCGAAGAGAATTGTACAGACGTAACAGACTTGAGATGGTCTTATACCTATGGAGTATTCATGACTGGTTGTGCATACTTGTACAATGTTACGGGAGATGAAACGTGGAAGTTTCGCACTCAAGAAATTGTTGAAGCATCAACGGCTTATTTTTTCAACTCGACCAACCAGGTAATGCAGGAAACCACATGTCTACCTAGTAAAAGGTGCAACAATGATCAAAGGTCTTTCCGTAGTTTATTTTCACGTTGTCTCGGATTGACTATGGTGATTATACCCGACTTTGAAGATATGATTAGACCTTATTTGGAAACAAGTGCAGCAGCAGCAGCACAATCGTGCTCAGGAGGTCTGGATGGCGTCACGTGTGGAGAAAATTGGTCAGTTAGTGGTTGGGATGGTGTTTACGGATTAGGTGAACAGATGTCGGCCTTGGAAGTGATCTTGTCTCTTATTGCCGAGAAGCCAATAAGTGTTGAAACAGGGGGAACAAACAGAACCAATTATGCAGCAGGTACTGACACTGAAGATACCACAAACAAGAATAAGATTGATATAACTGGTAAAGATAGAGCAGGTGCGGGTGTCTTGACAGCAGTTGTGTTGGCAGTCTTATTGGGTGGTGGTATCTGGATGGTATTCTAAAAAGATGTATGTATTATCTAGTATATTCATATGTGTGGATTATTAACCTGTAAGCTCCTCAACATTTTTGTCTCTCTATAAACTTGCGCAAAAAAAAAAGCGAAAAAATATGTAATTCTAGGCACCACCCAAAGCCAATTAAAAATGGTGTTATTTCAGTCAATTAATAGACTAGCAGACCCGAACACCGGGGCTGGTCTCACAGGGAACAGACGCAGACGAATATTCGTTCCACCGTCAACTAAGCGTCCGTTGTTCAGTTATGGAGAAGGAGAAGATCAAAGATCGTTTTTATCGTTGATTGAAAATGGGTCGGAGTTTGGAGCAGAGCAGGATGTCAGTGATACTGCGAGTGTTAGCACTTCAAGGTCATTACCAGACTCTTTGAGCAGTGCACAAGCCACTGAAGATCAGGAACTGTTTCATTCATGGTTAATTGAAGAACATCATCGACGTATGTCATCGGCCGCCACTTCCGACGAGGATGACTTAGATCACGATCACATATTTGGGGAAAATATCTACGGATCAGGGAGAAGGCGAACGAGCTTGAAATCGTCAAAGAGCTATGATTTAGACAACTTTATGAATTTAAAAACAAACTATGCCACTGAAGCCAAAGTCTTGTTCCGTCATGCATTGCCTTTAATTGTCACATTTATACTAGAGCATCTTTTCTCAATTGTTTGTTTGATAGTGGTGGGGAAATTGGGGACAAAGGAGTTAGCAGCAGTGAGTTTGGCCACCATGACCTCGACAATAACATTTGGGATCTTTGAAGGAACAGCAACTGCACTAGATACGTTGTGCTCTCAAGCTTATGGAGCCAAGAATTACGAGCTAATGAGTGTTTACGTTCAGCGATGTGTTTTATTTTCATGGGTATTGTTTGTACCTTGTGGCCTTTTGTGGTGGTTCAGCGCATATATCCTACAGTTTATCATTGACGACGACGGTGTCGTTCAATTAACATCTCAATTTTTGAGAATATTGATTGTGGGTGCTCCAGGGTATATTGTATTTGAAAACGGTAAAAGATTCTTGCAAGCACAGGGTATATTCGAAGCAGGAACTGGCGTGTTATTCATCAGCGCGCCAATCAATATATGTTTGTCTTGGTTCTTGGTGTGGAATAAAACTTATGGATTGGGATACATTGGTGCACCTATTGCCACTGCACTTAACTTTTGGGTCATGTCACTCTTGCTTGTATTGTACGTCAGATTCATTGACGGAAAGAAATGCTGGTATGGACTCGCTAAGGTCTCGGAGTTATTGAAAGATTGGGGTCAATTTGCTCATTTGGCATTACCAGGAATTGTGATGATAGAATCAGAGTATTTGGCATACGAGATAATGACCCTTTTTGCATCGTATTTCGGCACGAAACCGTTGGCAGCTCAAAGTGCGGTTTCTAGTATTGCATCATTATCTTACATGGTTCCCTTTGCTTTGGGTATTGCTGCTTCAACACGTATAGCTCATTTCATTGGTGGTCAGAATATGGAGGGGGCAATCATTGCTACTAGAGTGGCCATGCTTGGAGGTTTAGTCGTGGCCAGTGCCAACTGTTTAGCATTCGTCACTTTTAAGAACCAGTTGGCAAAGATATTCACCAATGACAAAGATGTCATTGGGTTAATAGCTAACTTACTTGATCCTTTGGTGGCAATATTGCAAGTATTTGATGGAGTAGCTTGTGTTGATAGTGGTATTTTGAGAGCACAAGGGCAACAGAAAATCGGAGGAGTGATAAACTTGATTGCATACTATGCATTTGCATTACCATTAGCTTTAATTTTGAGTAAGAATTTAGGCTATGGTCTTTTCGGATTATGGTTTGGTATTGGAAGTGGTATGGTGGTGATCTCATTGAGCGAAACATGTTTCATATTGTTCAGTGATTGGGATCTGATATTGATGCAGGCAGGTCTACTCAATGACTCTGACGAGGAAGACGAAGAGGAGTCGGTGTGATTATGTATACAGATGACACAATTTAGAATAGAATACTGGTAAGCTGCAAAATTCCTCATTGGTGAGATTTCACTCTTCATTATGCGGGAATTTCAGAATCGGTTCAATGAAAAAGGTATCGCACATTAAATAAGGTACACAAAGCGTAAGCCTGGCGGTCGCACAATCCACACTCTATCGAAAACTTCCCCTCTTCAATCACACAGGCAGAGTACATTGAGCAATTCGATTGATTGTAGATTTCGTGAGAGAACAATAGAAGGCTATTTTTAACATTTATTCCCACCACTAACAATGCAGAAGAACCTAAATTACGCAAGGGTTGCAAGACGACTGCGTTTTCAGTTTCCCAATTGGTATGGTGCCCAAACAATAAACTTAAGACGGAAAAATCTTGAATATCCGCTTTCTACTATCAAAGGTTTCACAAAGTCCATCCAATTTGATGCAAAAACAATGCAGCATCACAAATTGAGAAGTTGGGTCGGCCAAAAAATTTGAGAAAGTTACTACTAAACTGATAAGCTGATATGTGAGAAAGATAAGATTATTGTTGTACTTTCCAACTAAGTCATTGGAGCTTCTTACATATTTGTTCGATTGATGAGTGTTGCTTCTTCAAACAACCATATAAATAAAATGGGATTTCATCGATGGGTACCTCAACAATTGGTTGCTTCGTTCATCGAAACTGCTCCTCAAATCAGATAGATAATGACAATTTCAAACTTAGTGGAAAAGAAGAGTACGGGGGATGTTAGACCCAGTGTTAGCTATGGCGAAGTCATAAGCCATACAACCTCAAATAGAATTTTCCAACAACCTACCCGAGTTCAACAATTAGACAACATTGCAATGGCAAAGGAAAAAGATGCTTCCAGGTTGCTAAAGGAAGCCCAAGCTAATTTGGAATTTCTGACTGAGACCGGTTATGCACCAGAAT